>Ga0163144_10004295_pt1 | contig 32148 bp, 32 predicted proteins | sample OliLak19BULKMAT1_FD_123175 | JGI IMG/M metagenome (GOLD analysis project Ga0163144, IMG submission 123175) | Freshwater microbial mat bacterial communities from Lake Vanda, McMurdo Dry Valleys, Antarctica - Oligotrophic Lake LV.19.BULKMAT1 | ecosystem: Environmental > Aquatic > Freshwater >... | reverse complement strand
CTCAGGTTTCACCTGATCCACACTCTATCTCCGGCAGCTTGTGCCACCTTCGATATTGCCAACCACTCCCAAGCGGCGCTCATCTAAAATCTATCTGGTATCAACTCCAGAAGAAGATAGAGAGCTGCCTGCTCGGAATGTGTTGGCGATTGGTGCAGCAAACCAGAGCTCTGATGGTTTGCCGCTATTCTTAAGATTCTCCAGTAGCCAGAGCTAAAGGGGCAATATGCCCAAACGGAACCTAAGAATGTTTTTTGAAAGCTTACGGCTTTCGAACGAAAACCAGATTTGTTCAAATAAATGTAACTAAGAAGTATTAGAGGTAAATAGTAGTAGTTGAGCTCTATATTCTTGAGAGTTATATTTGGGTCTGGTCTTGGTTGGAAAGCCGTAGTTTCAGATTAATTCATAAGGTACTATTTAATGCTTTAGCAACTAGAGTTTGTAGCCAACCCAATCTGTCCAATTTTATAGAAAATAAATGACACTGGGTGACTACAAACGTATAGTATGCATAAACAAAAGTGCAGTTTCGCTCTTTCGAGCTCATCAGTGCTGGCACACACCAGCAGACTACTTTCGTCGAGAAGAATAAACTTCTCGACTAGATTTCTGTTGCTCGGCATCTTGTGAGCTTTTGCTCGCCGCTTCATCCTTTTTTTGCCCTTGTGGCATGGTCGGAATAATAACCATTTAGCAACTAGAGGTGGATTAATGGTTCGTTGGGCAGAAAGTTCTGCGCAAACCCCCTTTCACCTCCCATAGCTGCCTCAGCCGACTCGAGCTCATCTTCGGGCTCAAGCACTTCACCATCTTTGACGAAGTAGCCAGAGTACGGATCTCGTTGGGAATGGGTGTTGCGGAGTGTGGCGATGGTTCCTCCTCAGGACTACAGAGACTCTCCCTGCAGTAAGGTATGGCCGATGAGTCAGCCAGGCTTTACTACAGAGAGACAATATTGATAATTCATAACGTTCATGTGCATATGCTCTTTTCAAAGCATCGAAGAGTAGTATAGCAAACTTTGTATTAAATGTCAATACTTTTCTACACAATTTATATATTCTGCATACTCAACAGATTAAAAAGTACTATATTTTTTGTTATATTATATAAAATAAATAGTAATTATTGATAATTTTTACCAATAAAAATCTATTTATCCTATACTGCGAATACCACGAACGAAATTAATAACCATACAACGATGTATAAAAAAGCTCCAACCCTGTAAGGGGTTAGAGCATGGGTAGTAGTAGGTCAGCCCGTCTGATAGAAAGGGTCATCTTCGATCCTCAGATCAGCGAACTCATCGGCAACGACTTCGTCTTCTCGGTCAGAGAAGTCTCGTTCGTCAGCAGACAAGTCACTTTCTGACGCATCGTCGAGCAAGGCACCGGCGTCGTAGGCAGTGTCTACTCTCACCTCAGTCTCACCAACTACTGTAGTCTCAACACCATCATTGAGAGGTTGCTGGCCCCTCGAGATATGGATTGTTGCTTGGCCCTCCTCGGCCAATAACTTGTTCCACTTATCAAATTCTGATTGGTCTTCTGGTGTACGCTTGGGTTTTGACATTTTGTTTGAGCTGCTTTCTTGTTGTGGGGGGGTACTACTTTTCTGTACAGATACTAGCAGATATACTCATAAATGTCAAGTGTTTATGACAGAATAAAAGAATCCCCCTCTTGGAATCTCCAAGAGGGGGTATATATTAACTGGGTCCCATCACAAGATCACATCGCCCCAAAAAGGCATAGCGCATTCCCTGACTGGTCTTATGTGCACCAATCAGATAGAGATCTTCACCAATCACTGGTGAGAGCTGAGCCAAGTAATGACGAAAGCGCGCCAGACTATAACCGTCTTGGGTTTCGTCTTGCAACTGCGCGTTATCATTAACACTACCCCCAAGCTGCTTGAGAAGCTGACTGTCGTCGCCTTCTTTCAAGACTAAATGTGCAGGTAGTGAACCAATAATACGCCAATTCTTCAATGGAGTACTCTGTGCGCTAGCAAAACAGAACAGCGACGACATTTTAGCGTCATTGAAAGTCGGAATACCCTTTATCTGTCCACGGCGCTGACGCTTAACAATGTCGTCATCGGCCGCATCAGGAGTAGTGATATTTGCCGTATACCAAGCATTGGCCTGAGAAAACATCTTAGTTGCCTTGTGGGCAAACTTCCACTCACCATACTTAAGACTAAGCTTGTCAGCCTGCCTATCAGTTAGTGGGGTTTCGCTTACAAAAACAAGCTTGTGACGAATCAAACCACCATCTGGCAAAACTTCTACCAGGAAGGTAGAGTGAATCGCTTCTTCTTGATTTACCATTTCCATATCAGTAAAGAGTGTAATGCCATCAGGCACAAGACCCTGGCTTTGACGAAAGTAATAATCAAGTGAGGCAGTGTGTTGATCTACCAAAACCAGAGTTGCTGGCTTGGCAATAAATGGTGTCAGTGCATCGCTATACGGCGCAAAGGCCAAATCTTCAACAAATTCAATCAACTTATTCTCAGACTTTTTTGCTTCAGCTTTCAACTCTTTGATTGTACTCAAAGCACCATCGAGCTTATCTGCCCGAGATGCCAGATGGTCTGCCAAGCATTCGTGCCGAACAGTATCATCTTTCAATTGTTCAAATGCATCATTCACAAGCGTAAAGATGGCAGAATTGCCGCCTTGCTTATCAGGATGGTAGATCTTTGAGAGCGCCAGATAACTCGCTTTCGCGAGTGACTGAACATCATCATCGCTGAGGCCACCCAGCACTGTTTTATTCAAACCCAACACTTCAAACGGGTTGACACCAGGTGGTAGACTCATCGCTTACCTCCTACAAAATGATAGATGGTATCGTAGTCTTCAAGACCACGCTCTTGGGCCACCAAAAAAATATTTGGCAGGGCCTGCAAAGTACTGAGACTCTCAGGCACAAAGCCGCTTTCTTTGCCAACTTCTACCAAACGCTCAAACATCGCAATAAGAACATCGGGTTCAAGAACATCTTGATTGAAACCACGAACATCAGTAAACAACTGACACATCATAGCCACGAAACGATTACGTCGGCTTTCAAGAATACGTCGATTACCCAGTGTGGTATTTGAGACAACCTTGGGCTGTACAGACTTGCTAGCAAGAAGATCGGCCAATGAGCCAAACTCCTCGCGCAAATCAACATTCTCTTCTGCCTGAGTAGTTTTCTGCGTATGTGTTTCAGGTATTACCCCGCCCCACAACTCAGTTACTACATAAAATGCAGCATAGACCACATCGGTGCTGTAACCACTACGTAGCAGGGCTTCAATCACTGTAAACTCAGCATTATCGTCAGATGCAGTCAGCATCAGTACGTCAAGCTGGTCTTCAGACAATCGCAACTCAAGCGCCATACTAGCAACAGACTCTGCCGGCACATCAAGTGCCACTGCATTATCGTGCGCCATTTGGCTCACTATATCGGTCATTTCAGCAAGCTGAAGAGCCCCGCTGGTCTGAGATACGTGCTGAATTGCAGCACTTGCACTTGGTACGTCAACTACGTCGTTATTTTTCATTGCACTTCCTTTTTTAGAGGATTTCAAGGTTCTGGTGGACGAGAAAGACTATACCTGTATATCTTATAAAAGTCAAGTGTAAGCAAGTTAAAATTTATACTAAGCCCCAGTCTATGTGCCACATCACAACACATAATCTAGACTGGGAATTATGAATAAACAATACTTTCATACCAAGCAACAAATAATCCCGTTTGTCAGTTACGACAAACGGGGATATTTACAGTGGCTCACTATAATAGCGGGTAAAATGCTCTGGTGGCAAGTAAAACTTGAGGCTTGAGAGTACGGCTTCAAAAGCCACACCTGTCTATATAACCTCCAAAAAACCAAGATCTCCAGATTGCATACTCGGAATCATCATTCTGAGAGGTTCCATAGCGCCCTTAGCGAAGCTATAGAGTTGATAAGGGTTATCTAGGTCTACTCCTTCATCAAAAAAATCTAGTGAACGGACTGAAGTTACTTCAGCATCAAACAATGAGAAATTACGAAATTCTGGCAGATCTTTAATGCGATCAATAAAGTCTGTAATAAGCCCCCAAGGAGGTTCATTAATAACCGGTTTTTCTTGCAACTCAATATTGTCCGAGTTAGACATATCATCTCTTTTCTATGTAGGTACTGATTAAAAAGAACTTGTTTTGTAGTTCTTTTAGGGCGACATGATTATATATAAGATTAGCTGATCTGTCAATATTATTACTAGTTAACACAATATGTAAAAGAGAAAAGCCCCGACCCACCATTTTGGTGGTGAGTCGGGGCCAGCAAATATCAAGCCTCAGATGTTAGCTAGCTCGCGCTAGCTGTTTCTGTCGCCTCTCGGGCGGCTGCACCTTATCTGGGCAGTCGTACCGCGACGATTGAGACAGAATCTCGTTCGTCTTTTTGGTACTCTGGTGTCTAATTCTTGCCGATGGTTCTCTGTTGAAGAAAACTTTTTCGACAAGTAGCCAAGTGAATGTGCTCACAGTATGACCTACTCTGGCACAAACACTCATGGTATGTACCTCGATCACATCGAGATACTTGTCGACATCTGTCGACATGAACTTTAACTTTGATAAGAGTTTCAAAAAAGCTCCGTTCTAGTACACAAGACCATTAACTTCGCCGGTTGGTCTTTGGAACCGGCCTTCGTCGCTGATTTGTCAGCGATTTTATCAACCAGTAGCACCCATGAAAGTTTCCTTTCTGGGATCGTTGCGGAGTCATCCTAACCCCGGGACCCTCCCGAGGAACCTCGCTTACCCCACTTTGGGGTGTACACAGTCAACCTGTGTTCATCGCAATCACCCCTTTCGAAAGTGAGACGTGCGAGGACAACAAGCCTATAATAGCAGTAAAATACATTATTGTCAATACTTATCAACAATAATTCTATGATTTTTTTGAGTCTTTTTCCCAGGCCATCTCAAAAAGAGTGCGCAGAGTCTCAGCAATTTGTTTATTCTCAATAACAATACCTACCGAATTCTCGCCATTATATGTAATTAAGGCAGCGCTAGTAGGATAAAAAGTGAAGTCTGCTGTTATTGGCTTATTAATGCGTTTTATTTGGCGCATTAAATTCTTATTGCTTTTCACTTCATTCTCATCAGAATAGTAATAAAATGCTTTTGAGGCAACTTTTTTCTTTAGTCTTCTATTGGGGTTCTCTACAAAGTGGCCAGGAAACATTTTTTCAACTTCGTCAGTGTTTGACATCCCATATATGGTAGAGCCTGGCTTGATCTTTCTAAATTTATCAGCATTGGTCTGCAATATACCTTCGCGTCCTTTGTAGAATCTTACCTGGGGCGCCACGTCTACATCTGTAGAGCGTGAGGTATCGTTTAGGCTCGGCAATAAATCTTTAAGTTCATTTTTTTTAGCATCAAGAGATTTAACTTGAGAGTCTAAATACCGATCAATCGCCTCTGGGGGCTCGGCCACAAAAACAGTTTTTTTACCCTGTGTAGACTCACTAACGAGGCCCATTTGTGCGAGTTCATCTAGTATAACGTACGCTGTGGCTCGATTAATCTCGGCTTGTTCAGAGATTTTTTGTACAGCACTCGGCCCCAAAAACAAAGCCGCCACGTACACTTTGGCTTGCTTATCGGTGAATCCTACAGATTGTAGCTTGGCTGCGAGCTCTACTATTTGCATAAGCTCTATACTAGCACAAAGATAATATGTTGTCAATATCTTTCAACACAATATATATCAACTAATTTAGTTACTTCTTATGGTATAATAAAAAAAATGAGCGAAACACTCCATAATGACCCAATAGACATCCAGAGTAGTACTGGCAACTTTTATGAAGATCTTTCTACTGAGTTTCGAAATAATATCATACCCCCAGTCCAAATAATCCTCAAGGAGCCTGCAGAAGTTTCTAGCAACACTGGGCTAGATACAAAAAACCTATCAGACCTTGACATAATTGATAAAGCAAATCAACCTAAACTTGTTCCACTCAAGACAATTGAATGGCGCTTAAGATTCAACAAATCAGACCCACTCTATGCTGAATATAGCCGAAGAGATGAAAGGCAAACGACTAGGCTAGAAAAAATATATAAGAATACCGCAACTTTTGATGATATTAAAAACTGGTATCTAGATATTGGTGCTGAATATACACTTTTTGAACAAACCAAGAATAAAGATACGGCCCTATCTGAAGCAATGCGTGCCTATTTGGTTCATGGCGCATATAAAGTAATTTCACAGCTTGAATCGCCTGATAATAATGAATTTCAGGTAATAGGTGGTACTGATCCGGTTATGAAAGATAAGAGAATACTAGCTGCAAATATGTTGCATGAGGCAATTATGATTAGTTTTATCAACGAAACAGATTCGGATGAAATTGATAAACTCATTCGTATTAGTTTCTTTCTCTATCGACAAGTCGAAGCAACTGGTAATTCATCAGCCAAAGAAGATGCCCTGGCTCACATGCGAGATTTACTTGCTTTTCAGATGTACAGGTTTGGTGAAGGTAAGACCGATGAAGACAAGGATGAGAAAGATCGAGCGCAAAAAATAAAAAAACAAAAGAACTACTCTCTTGCCCTTCTCGATCTAGCAGAAAAAAATAATGACCCCGGCGCGACAAGTGAAGCAACGATTGGCCTTATACTAGATAGAGCAATTGAGCGCGGACACGCACATAGTGACTTACTATATAGAAAGTCTTTTCTACGAGAAGATATGGGCTTTGATGGCTATACAAGAAATGGACTCAAGAAAAAAGCTTTTGATGGTCTTGTGTATATAGCACATTTAGACCCTCTGACCTACGAGAGAATAACAAACGAATTCGTGCCTATCCAGATAAAAACAAAGTATGACCCTGGCCAATCTGGTATATACTCAGAAGAAGTTATGAAGATTAGTATTAGTGAATATGATATGAGAGACGATGGACACTGGCTTCCCCTGAGAGAAAGATTACGAAGTTTGATCAGAACAGAGCCAAAGTTAGCAATAGAGAATTTTTTTGGCGGTAAGGAATTTCAGAATGGACAAGGGAAGAAAATCAAAGATTTGCTAGATGTAAGTTTTTACTAGTACAAAAGTAAAATCCCCGACACAATGGTGTCGAGGAATATTTGATTCAATCATCACGTTCTGCCATCTGAATACCACCAGAAAGCGAACGAGGTTCGATAAACTCAATATCGGGCATCTCAAGTTCAAGTTCACGCAATTCTTGCGCAATCTTTGGGTCAGAAATGAGCAATTCAATTTTTTGCACAGAATCTGATGATGAATGACCACTGTCGCTTGATAGGGGCTGCTTCACTTTCTGCTACTTTCTGTAGGTAGGTGGGTATTGAGAGACTCCTCTGAATTCAGAAAGGTCGATGAATACTTTACACTATTTTAAAACATTACACAAGTGATTTATATTATTTCCTTTACAAATCGAGAGAGTTGCGCTATGATGGGCTCTGTTACAAATTTCTGAATAAAAAAGGAACTCCGTAGAACTCCATGCCAATCATCAAATCAGCCAAAAAACGAATGAAACAGCAAGAAAGCCGCCGACAGTATAATGTTGCGGTCAAATCTGCTGTAAAAAAACAAGTCAAAGCTGTAAAAACAGAAGTAGCAAGTGGTGAAGTGAAGACTAACGCTGCACTAGTAGCTGCTATTGCCGAAATTGACCGAGCTGTAAAAAAAGGCGTTATGCACAAACGTGCCGGCGACCGTAAAAAATCTCGTCTTACTAAGGCTTATAACTCTGTTGCGCCTAAGCCATTCGGCACAGAAAACCCAGGCAAACCAGGTACTAAAAAGGCCAAGAAGCCTGTAGCTAAAAAGACTACGGTAAAGAAAGCTCCTATCAAAAAAGCTGCTCCAAAAAAAATAGTTACCAAAAAACCCGCTACTAAAAAATAACTATCTATACGTAAAAACAAAAAAACTGCCAAAATCTGGCAGTTTTTTTTACTCTTCACTTCTTCTATCATCCTCGGCCTACTCAGCTTTAGCTGAATTAGGACCGGGGATCCAGACAGTGTTTAATTTTTTTCTGAACCCTGAATCTAGTTCAGGATGACAAAGAGGATGCCAGAGCAAATATCAATTCTTGCATAGCATCGCTCGAAACCTTTTGACCAGACTTAACTGCATAATCAGATTCTACAATAAGCTGATATGCGCGCTTAAGCTCTGACATATCAGTGTTACGTACAATATTTTGGGCCTTAGAAGCTGCATATGGGCTTATTGAGAGCTCTTTTTGCCAAGTAGTGCTCTTACCTTCATTGTCTTTAGCAAGCACCAGTACACGGTACTGATACACTATTGCACCAAGTATCATTTGGTCAGCCACACCATCAATAGCTAGTCGTCCATACAAATTAAGAGCGGTCTTGGCATCTTTGCGAGTAATTGCATCTGTCATCATAAAGGCTGTTTGCTGAAGATTGGGTACCACCAGCTCATCAATGCTAGTAATCGTTATCTCTGGCGAATAATTACAGAGCTTAATAATCTCTTGCTCAAGCTGCCACTCATCGTTCCCTACTCTTTCGATGAGTACATTTATTGTTCTGTTATCTATTGATCCAGTAGAATTTGTGGTTGTATCTACTAGTTTTTTTACCCATACTACTAGCTCATGTGAGCTCAGTAATCTAAACTCCTTGGCATTCTTTAGTTTTGAGAGCATTTTATAATACACACTGCGCTTATCTACATTTGTATCTATAAAAACAACATTTGTAGACTCTGAGACACTCGCAAGCAAAGTCTCAAGCTTTTCTTTTTGTAGCTTGTGAGTACCGAGCTCACGTACAATCAAAAGGCGGGAGCTTACAAACATTGGCATCACAGCCAGAGCATTGAGTAAATCACTCAAGGGGCGCTCGTTCATCTCAAAAATCTCCATATCAGCATCGCCACCTGTTTTTTTGATATAGCTGTTTTTTATAACAGTAACTTGCTTGGAGATTGCATAGCTATTTTCGCCATAGAAATAGAAAATCATACAGATACCTGTTTATTTTCTATCTTAACTGTGTCATTCAAGAGAAGGTTAGAATCTTGTTTTTCAACCTTTTTAGTGTCATTCCAGACTTGATCTGGAATCTGTTCATTTAAATTTGATAATTTTGGATTAGCTTTTTTAATCAGTTCTATCTTCCAGACTCGATTCCGGGTCTTTAATTGCTTTTCTCGAGCAATTGCATCCTGAATATTTTCATAATTCTCAACATAAACGAGTTTATTTAAATTATATTTTGAGCTAAATCCTTCTATTAGCTTATTTTTATGTTCATACATTCGGCGTTCTATACTATTAGTTACACCAATATAAAGAGTTGAGTTGAGGTAGTTAGTTAAGACATATACGTAATAGCTTTTGTTTGACATATATTAATTCTAACAGATTCCAGATCAAGTCTGGAATGACAGGAGGAGAATATTTCTTACTTTCGCCTTGAGTATCGAGAAGGCTCATCAGTACAGCTTACATCTGTAGAGTAAAAAGAAAAGAAAGCTAGTGATGCCGGCCGAAGTGCCGAGAGTGTAGTAGTTCAAATGAGCTACTAGAGACTCTCGGCACTGGCCAGCTTGAGCAATCACCGCCTGCGCGCATGATCAAGATCACGCCTAAGGTCGCGCAAATTCTGACGGTCACGGGCTCTCATGCGTAGCATCCAGCCCAGGCCAGCCACCAAAATCGCCACAATAGCGATAATGACAAAATAGCCAAAGAAACTCGATACAATCGCCAGCAAAAACACAACGGCCGCTAGGGCGAAAATGATCTTCATGAGGTTATCAAAGCCTTTTTGCATCAACACTTCTTTCTTTTCAAAGTTCAATCTAAGTAACTTACCTAGACACATATAACCTATCATAAAAATGTAACATTGTCAAGACATATTGACGCTATTTTAGGTGAGTATACTACAGATTAAGACAAGCCGACATCGGTAAGATTTTGCCGAACCGCATTCAGGTAATCAGCAGATGGACGCGAGATAGGCTCTATATTGTCTGCCAAAAAAATCGTAGCCAATACACTACTTTCAGTTACTAGATCAAAAACCTCAAGGTTATGAGCACTATAACTATGTTCATAGGTTGCGAGCTTTGCAATGTACTCTTCAGGTAATTTGTATAACGATCCAAAAACAAAATCTGTTGCATGAGCAGTAATAATATTCGCCTTAGCAGAATTAGGCCAGTTTTCTGATTTGCCTTGAAATACTCTTTTGTACCCACTGAGTCGAGCCGAATGTGGCTTCTCAATAGAATCTACCTCAGTACGTTCTCGTACTTGCTTATAATTATTTGATCCGTAGCTAAAATAATAACCCATCTTCACTCTCCAGCTATAGGCTGGCACTTAGGACACACGTGTGTACCTCGGCCGGCAACTCGAATTTTTGTAATTGTATTGTCACATTCTGGGCAAGCCTTACCTTCTCGCCGAAAGACCTTGGCAAATTTCAAATAACTCCCTTTTTTACCCTCAGCATCAACATAATTTCTGTCTGATGAACCACCAAGCTTAATACTTAGCTGCATAATCTCTCTGAGGGCCGTAAAAAGCTTTTTAAGCTTAATACTACTCACTTCACCAGCTTTTGTAGCTGGGTGAATACCTGCAGCAAACAAGCTCTCGTCAGCATAAATATTACCAACCCCAGCAACTACTGTCTGATCTAAAATAGCGGCTTTTATACTGGTATTTTTACGCTTATTAACGGCTTTTTTGAACTGTTCAAAGGTGTAGCTTTCACTCAGTGGCTCAGGGCCAAGCTTTTGCAAAAAAGCATCACTTTCATATAACCCGGCAGATTTTTCTAGCCGAACCCAACCAAACTTGCGCTGATCATTAAAAAATAATGTTCCACTAGTCAGCTCAATAATGACATGAGTAGAACTATCCGGTAAGCTACCAACTAAGCTATCATTGGGGTGCCCGCCACCAAAGCCTTTGCCTTTTTTAGGTCGATACACCAGCTGACCGGTCATTTTAAGATGAATAAGTAAGCTATAGGCACTTGTAAGCGGAATAATCAGTGCTTTGCCACGTCTATCTACCGAGAGTACTGTTGCTTCTACTACTTTGTCTCTCACAAGCTTTGGATCATTCGGAAAACTCTTAGGCCAGTCTGTGGTAACGCTGAGAATTTTTTGCCCAACCAAAAACTGCTGCAAACCAGCTCTAACGGTTTCGACTTCAGGGAGTTCAGGCATAGTATGTTCATTATACCTGGAAACATGAGTAATAGCAATTGACATATGTAAGTTTTAATGCTAAAGTCTATATGTCCAAACTGTACTTTAAAAGGAGTATCATGACCATTTTGGTGGTTGATGACGAACGAACCCTCAATCTGAAGGGTGCCGAGCACAGGCAAACTTGTGCAGAGGCCAAGCAGTTTTTGCAAAACAACCCAGATGTAACTGAGCTATGGCTTGATCACGATCTAGGGCCAGATGAAGACATTATGACTCTGGTTGATTATCTGCAAGAAGAAGCGTTTTTTGACCGCGGATATGAGTTTGATCGTATTGTGGTTCACTCGATGAACCCAGTGGCATTTGATAAGATTCGTCGGGCTCTCAATAAGTACTACGCCGTGCATCGAGTTGATGTCACGCCGTTTTTGCTTAACAAAGAAAGCATGGCATGAGAACAATCACCACTCATGGCAAAGCACTTGATGCTCTACCAGCGTTACCCAAGGGTAGTCATTGGCAGCTCGACATGAGTGCCAAACCTAGCGATGAAAAGTGCACTATAATTCATCAGCTCAAAAACAATCACGTCGTAGCGCATTGGCGCTATCGGCTCATACCTGACTGAAAGGAAAGCAAATGCACCTGACTCTTGATCTTCATAGTTACCCACTTTCTCCAGAGGAGAAGGCACTGATAACAGAAGAGTGTATACGCCAAAACGATGCTGGCCCAGAGGCCATCAAAGGTCTAACTGAGGCATACATTACCACTCAGCTCACTGCTCAACTGTGGCATGTTGATAGTCATGATTCAGTAACAGCAGATGAGCTTGAAACCCTCATCTTTGATTTGATTACCAAGATCAAGTACGGTACAGTCATGCGCTACCGCACAACCCCTGTGCGGTTTGCAAACTTCACGTTTGCTATCAATTCTGCTCTCGTACCAAATGCCATGCAGAGCTACTGTGAAGCGTTTGTTGAGAATCGTTTTGATACAGCTAATGAGGCCTATCGTGTCTTTGAAGATATTCATCCGTTCAACGACGGAAATGGCCGTGTAGGCTGGCTACTGTGGTGTTTGTATCACGTAGTTCAGAGTGAAGCGTGGCCAATTGCCTCAGCACCTGATTTGTTTAGCCAAAATAGTTAATTTATCCCTGTCACTTAGGTGACGGGGATTTTATTTACAAAGTAGTAATTATTGCTTCGGCCTGCAACAAAGCATCGGCGCGAGTACGAACTTCACCGTTCAAAAAACGCTCTTCAAGCTCTCTAATAATTTGACCAATCTTTACGGCATCACGGCTATTTTTATAATTTGGTATCATGCTCATAATCACTTTGCCATCAATACCCAAGTCTCGCTTTAAATTAGGACGCTGTACCTCAGGTGGCTGCAATTTATGATACTCCCAGAGGGCTACTATATCTTGAAATTTCGGCTTTTCTTTGCTTATTGAACCATCTGGCAGAGTGCGCCAGCTAGCCTCTCCGTCGGCTCTATGTAGCTCAACCAAATCGCTAAAAGCTGGGTGATTCATCATACGTTTTTGCGTAGAGGCTTTCATCTTGGGTAACTGAGAAATATTAATATGTTCTTCTATGAGCCACAAAATAGTATTTTTTTGCTCATTTGAAAACTTAAGACGGTTCAAAATAGGCCGGGCAAGCTCAGCACTTGTTATATCATGGCCATAAAAAGTAATGCGCTCACCCTGCTGATCGGGTAATTTTTGACGATGTGGCTTACCTATGTCGTGCAGTAAGGCCGCCCAGATCAGTTCTTTACTAGCATCTGGCGGTAAAGCCTCCATAATCAACAGCTGATGTACCCATACGTCTCCCTCGGCATGAAATTCTGGGCCTTGCTCTACACCCTTACCGGCCGATAGCTCTGGCAATAAGGCATCAATAATACCCAGTCTATCAAGATCTTCAAGAGCATCTTTTCTTGATTGAGCGGTGCGCAAGATTGCAGTTATTTCTTGCTGGAGTCGCTCACCAGAAATTGAGCTTAGTTCACCCGACCCAACTGATTGCAAAAGATCTAAATCAGTCTGGGCTTCATATGCAAAACCAAGTCGGTTTTTGAACCGCACAGCCCGCAAAATTCTTAAAGGGTCTTCAGAAATTCGCTTTCTTCCATCACCAACAAAACGAATAATCTTATTATCCAGATCGTTCAGGCTTTCACCATCATAAATTAACTGATAAGTAACCGGATCGAGTGCCATAGCATTAATTGTAAAATCGCGCCTCTGCAGGTCGTCCTCAAGTGTTGCATTATGATCAACTGACGTTCCAACCCTCCCTAAGTGAGCATCAACGTCTTTTCTGTAGCTCGCCACCTCAAACTCTACTCCATCAAGACAAACACGCGTTACACCATATGCTTGAGCAGTATCGTGAAACTGAGATTTTTCAAAACCCTGCAATCCCTCTATTTGTTCAGGCGAGGCATTTGTGGCTAAGTCATAATCTTTTGGCTCTAAACCAAGCAATAAGTCACGCACCGCACCACCAATAATCTCAGATGAAAAGCCACTGGCATGTAAGATCTTAGCAACCTCAACGGCACTATGCCACTCGGGCTGAAGTTCAAAGTGGCCCTCAGGACCTTGATGTTTCTCTAAGCCTAGCGGATGCACATGTTTTTCTTGATGACTAGTTGGGTCAAAATGACGGCTTTCCATACAGTCTAGTATACAACAATTGGTTAGCAATCTAACATAACAGGTAAGTATCATTGACAAAAACTGTAATGTAGTGTACTATTACAGCTGAAATTCTTTGTCTCTTGAAGAAGGTACTCATGCTCCTTGCAAGCCAACCCGCCCACTATGACCCTTGGCAATATTTCCTGGCCTATGGCCTGATTATTGGCCTTGGACTCGCTATGCTCATCTGGATGCGTTCAGCTGGTGTTGCGATTCATCGCATTCTACTGTGCGCATTCTTGATCTTTACATGTTTTCCCCTGAGCCTCATTTTGATGATCAAGTACGTCAATGAGGCCCGTAGTAGCAGTAGTCAGGAGTAATTAATTTCATTCATCTATACCCTAAAGCTTTGGCTTTAGGGTATCTTTATATTCAATCATCCTAGCATACCCTACATCGTTGCATTGACTTTTATGCTTATTTATGCTAATATTTAGCTTGTTCAGTTCTTTGTACCCTACACCTTAAGGAGGCTCCTATGGGAGCAATCATTACCAATCTAGCGTCCGTTCTTGTGCAGTTCAACCTCAAGTCTAAGCAAGAACACCTGCTACCCTTGAGTATCAAAGAGCGTGAGCCTGAGACGGTTCACGAGTACTTCGCCCGGAAGGGCACCCAAGATACTGGTCAGTCAGTCTTGGTAGCAAGTGAAGGTATGAGCCTAAAAATCTCTACCTTACGCACGAGACTAGAGGAGTCAGGGTACAAGCTGGTGGCTGGCTCTGTACAACAGCGCCCAGTCGTTGGCACCGTACGCCACTACTATGTGGCCAGCTACCACTTCTACCCCCAAGAAGTAGCTGTTGTACCTGATGACGTCGATGTCGTCAAACTTGAAGATGAGTTTGATGACCTCACCTATGATGGTTTTTGGCAGGCTCAAGCCTACCTCAACCCATCAGATGATGGCCGACAGTGGCTCAGCCTCAACCTGGCTCACCGTACGCAACGGTTCTTGGGTGAGAATCTGTCTACGCCCTCGCTCAAGCGAGAGCGCGACAGTGAAGGTAACCCTATCGGGGAGCCCGTACCCATCAAGCCGCAGGCCCGCCTGCAGATTGATGAGGGTTGGCTCTCAACTATCTCTGTGTAGATTCTAAAATTTGTACTGTCCCGTTCGCCGCCCCAATCAGCCTTTGGCTGATTGGGGCCTTTCTTTATACACAGATTAAACTAATTAGGCTTATTCTAGATCTCCCCAGCTCTTACCTATCTTAATACCCACCTCAATAGGCACCTCAAAACTATGCACACCAATCATTTCTTTTTCTACAAGCTTCGCAACAGCATCAGCTTGCGCTTCTGTGCACTCAAGAATAAGTTCATCATGAATTTGCAATATCAGCTTGGCACCATCAGGTAATTTTTTATGAATGTGCACCATTGCTAGCTTCATCATATCAGCAGCTGTACCTTGCAGTGGCATATTTACTGCAGCGCGTTCGGCAGCAGAGCGCACCAAGAAATTACTTGATAGTATATCAGGGCACGGGCGACGTCGACCAAAAATTGTCTCTGTATAACCCTTGTCGTGAGCCATTTTTTTGATACTGGCAATATAGTCAGCTACACCTCGGCGTAACGTAAAATACCGATCAATAAAGTCTTTAGACTGAGCATAATCAAAGCCAGTCGCTACCGAGAGACCATGCGTATTCATGCCATACAAGACCCCAAAATTTATGGCTTTGGCGGCGTAGCGCTGTTCTGCTGTGACCTCACTTGGCTTAATGCCGAACATCTCGGCTGAGGTAGCAACATGAATATCAGCACCTTCTTGAAATGATTTAATCATTGGTTTGTCATCTGCTAAAGCCGCTGCTAGTCTCAACTCAATCTGGCTATAATCAGCTGAAACAAATACGTTGCCCGGGTCAGACACAAAGGCCTTACGAATTTGCTTACCAACTTCTGTACGAACAGGAATATTTTGAAGATTAGGGTTTGTACTGCTCAAACGCCCTGTTTGGGCGATAGTTTGATTGTAGCTAGTGTGAATTTTACCATCACGAGCAACAAGCTGAGGTAAAGCATCTACGTAGGTACTAATAAGTTTTGAAAGCTCACGATATTCAAAAAGCAGGTCAATAATTGGGCTCTTGCCTTTGAGTTTTTCTAGCTCACTAGCAGCTGTACTAACACCAGTCTTTATTTTTTTAAGCCCTGTAGTATCAATTTTGAGCTCATCAAATAGCACTACTTTAAGCTGTTGGGTTGAGCTAATATTAAATTCTCTACCGGCGTGTTTCCAGATAGATTTCTGTAATTTATTAAGCTTCTTAGTAAATTCATCTGAGAGTTTTTGTAGGAATTTTACATCTAGTGATACGCCTGTCAGCTCCATATCGCCCAACACTTCAATGAGTGGCCATTCTAGCTCAGAGGCCATTTTTGACATTTTCTTTGTACCGGTTGGTTCAGTTTGTAATTGTTGAGCTAGTTTTTTGTACAGTCTCCAGGCAATATCAGCGTCTTCGGCAGCATATTGCGTAGCTTGCTCGATAGAAACAATATTAAAGGTGTATTGATTTTTACCCTTTTTGCCAATCAGCTCGGTGATATCGATCATTGAGATACCTAGCTCGCCATATGCTAGCTCACTAAGGCTTTGCGCACGACCAATTGGATTGATCAAAAATGCACCTACCATGGTATCGAAGGCGATAGGTGTGAGATCAATACCAGCTCTGTTAAATATTTGGTAATCATACTTAATATTGTGCCCAATCTTGCCTATTTTGGGGTTTTCTAAAACTGGCTTTAACTGATCAAGAACATATTGCTTATTGAGCTGCCCACCTGCCAGCTCAAGCTCTGGTGAGACGTCAGCCAGTAATGATGACTGATCAAAAGGAATGTCTTTTGGAGTACTGGTGTGCCCAACAGGTATATAGTAAGCTTCACCTTCTTTACAGCTAAGCGAGATACCTACCAAACGAGCTTCTATAACATCTACGCTAGTAGTCTCAGTATCTACCGAGATAGTTGGCTGGCTCATGAGTAATGCTATAAGAGCTGTTAATTCTTGCTTGGTTGTAACTGAGTGGTATGTGGCTGTTTTTAAATGATCGCGGTTAAATTTCTCGGCTTGTTCAACAACCTGCTCCTCGAGTAAATTAGTTTGAGGTTCATCGCTCACTATCTGACCAGGGAGCTTGCTGAGTAGGCTCTTAAACTCAAGTTCATGAAACAAATCAAACACTTTTTTGCGATCATACTCATGCAAAGCTGAATCTTTGAGATCAAATGCAAACTCAACATCACACTTAATACGCGACAGATCAAGAGAAAGATAGGCATTATCTTTACTGGCCTCAAGCTTTTTGGCCAGTGCTGGCTTCATATCATCGAGGTTTTGGTACATTACATCGAGAGTTTTATACTCTGCCACAAGCGCAGTTGCCCCCTTGTCACCAATGCCTGCTACACCTGGAATATTATCACTTGAATCACCTTTTAGGGCTTTATAAACAATAAACTCTTCTGGAGTGACGCCATATTTATCAAATACTTCTTTGGGAGTGTACAGAAAAGTATCTGTAAAACCTTTGCGCATTGTGTACACACCCACATGATCTGTCACCAGCTGTAACTCATCCATATCACCTGTGACCACAACTACATCGTGCGTTTTGCCATACTTAGTAGTCAGAGTACCAATCACATCGTCAGCTTCAAAGCCAGGTGCCTCAATGAGCGGAATACTAAAGGCATCAACAACCTTCTTAGTTAGCGGCATTTGCGCATACAGCTCGTCTGGGGCCTTTTTACGCGTTGCTTTGTAGTCTGCGAACTGATCATGTCGAAACGTCTTACCGGGCGCATCCCAGGCCACAATTGCATAGTCTGGCTTAAGCTCGCGTAATGCCAAAAGCATCATCATAGTAAACCCATAGACCGCGTTGGTTGGTGTACCGTCTTTGGTGGTTAAGTGCGGAATAGCATGAAACCCTCGGTGCACCAAAGCATGACCATCAAAGACTACTAATTTTTTTCTTGCACTCATAATACTAATTATCTCATTTAGCTGTAGATGAAGCTAGCTTAATCATATTAAACAGATCGCGCATAGCCTGAGACAACCTAAAGATCATAAGCAATACGCCTGGAAGGTCAAATCTCCAATACTATTAAGTAGTACAACAAAACAAACACCACTAATCATTTGTACCTATCGTGGGATTCATGGTCGGCTTTTCTTTTTGTAATTTTTTATGTTTAAATAAACATATGAGCACAGCAGAACCATCACCAAGTTCAAACGACAGAGAACTATCTGCACAAGAAGATCTTGGATATGTTACTCCCAGTAAAGAAAATGCCGAGTGGATGAAGAAGCATCTTGCCGGTAAGGCACCGCCTCCACCTCGTGACCCGCGCGCACCTGATGAAAACTGGCGACTGACAGAAGAAGAAAAAGCAACTGGAATTGAAAAATCAGTAGAAACCAGACAGTATCTAGCAACTAAAGCCAAGCAACGCAATGGCCAACTACTGAGTCAAGTAGAATTAGATCTTATTACAAAGATCGAAACCCAAGCTGACCCTGAAGAATAAAAAATAGACTCCCAGGTATTACCCAAGAGTCTATTTTTTTAAATACATACTACTGAATGTAGTCTTTGAGCCTTTTAGAATCTTTGTGTTTGCGTAGTTTGGTTAAAGCCTTAGCTTCAATCTGACGAATACGCTCACGAGTCACCCCAAACTCTTGCCCTACTTCTTCTAGAGTATGGCTACGGCCGTCTTCTAGACCAAACCGCATACGCAATATCTTTTGCTCACGCGGTGTAAGCATACTAAGTGTTTCATCGATATGCTCTTTGAGTAGCTCAAAAGTGGCGGCCTCGTGCGGGCTAACCGTATCTTGATCTTCAATAAAGTCACCAAGACTACTATCTTCGTCTTCACCTACAGTGGCATCAAGACTAGTGGTATCTTGTGAGATTTTTAAGATGTGATTGACCTTCTCTACATCAATTTCCATCTCTTTACCAATCTCTTCGGGCAATGGTTCACGGCCAAGCTCAGTTGTGAGACGTCTTTGAGTGCGAATTAGTTTGTTGATCGTTTCTACCATATGAACAGGTATTCTAATAACGCGCGCTTGGTCAGCAATGGCGCGAGTAATAGCCTGGCGAATCCACCATGTAGCATAGGTACTAAACTTAAATCCACGGGTGTAATCAAACTTTTCAACGGCACGTAAAAGCCCGGTATTACCTTCTTCAATAAGATCAAGCAGGTCTAAGCCTCGTCCAATGTATTTTTTGGCAATACTCACAACCAAACGTAAGTTGGCTTCAGCTAGAGCATCTTTGGCAGCTTTGTCGCCCTTTTCAATACGTTTTGCTAAGGCCACTTCTTCTTCACCTGTAATAAGTGGTATTTTACCAATTTCACGCAGGTACAAACGGACAGAGTCATCAGCAATATCTTTTATATATTCATCACTTGTGGCTTTTTCAACATCTTCTTCTGGCTCAGTCTGCCAAATCATCTTATCTTTTTGATCAACAACTTCTACGCCTTGATCAATAAGCGCTGAATACAAATCATCTAGACCTTCGATGTTGTTTTCGGCATCTGGAATATCACTCATTATCTCTTGTTGAGTAACAAAACCTTTTTGACGACCTTTGGCTACTAGCTTGTCTATAGCATTTTGCAGCTGAGTTTCTTCATCATTCAGTACTGGTGGTGGCGTTGGTTTTTTAGGGGCTTTGGGCATATATAGTTCACTCCTCGTTAACTAAGGCTTGATATGATAACAATAATTTCTTCACTTCTGCTTGATTGCCTGCGGTTTCTGCCTCAGCAATCAAACGAGTCAATTGTCTTTTGGTTTTTTCGATTACTATTTTTTTTAGTCTATGTATTTGGGTAAAGGCTTCGAGCCGTGCGTCGTGATCTGACTCAGCAGAATACACGTGTTCTCCCCGTAATGAAAGTATCTTAACATAATCAGAAAATTTGGGCAATAGTTTTGCCAGCCGAGCCGTATTAGCTTTTGGGTTATCTCTCAGTATGAGAAAAATTGGCTTGTGTAGATCTGAGAGATTTTCATAATCAATATCTTGCAGAGCGTCTCGGGCAGGCAAACGTGCTAGCATTAACTCAAGAGTGATTCGCTCAATCTTTTCAGCACGGGTTAACTGTCTTTTGGGCTCACTACTCTGCACCTCTGTCTCAGCTGAGATGATGGTGACGGGCTTGCGCTCTAAGCCTGTCTCGATCTTCTGCTGAAGAGTTTGCTCTGGTACATCAACCAGTTGCGCAAGTTTTTTTATGTAATGATGTTTTTCTATTTCATCATGTAAGTGCGCAACAGTCGGCAAGACAAAGTTGGCATAGTGCTTCTTACCGAGAGCTGTTTTAACATCAAACTGAGTCTTAGCAAAAGAAAATATGTAATCTGGTGCGTATTGAGCTGACTTCACAGCCTCGTGCCAGGCCTTGGGGTCTTTGGTTATTAGCTCATCTGGATCTTTGGCATTCGCATAGCTTATGACCATTAGCTTAGTATCAATTTCACCAGCCATCTCTACTACGCGCTGTGTAGCTTTGATGCCAGCATCATCTTGATCAAAACATAGCTTGATGTTCTTTGTAAGCCGAGAGAGTATACGTAATTGCTCAAGCGTTAAAGCCGTGCCACTAGAAGCAACGACGTTTTTTTGACCACCATTAGCTAAGGCGACAACATCCATATTACCTTCAACAACTATTACTTCATCAAGCGTGCGAATACTAGTCTTGGCCTGTAATATGCCATAAATAGCTGAGCTCTTGTGATACACCGAGCTATCTGGAGTATTGATATACTTGGCACTGTCTATATTTTCTTCTAGAATTCTAGCTGAGAAACCCACTACCCTACCCTGAGAATCAAAGATGGGGAACATCACCCGTCCTCTAAATAAATCATATACGGTATCTCGCCCGTCTTTTTGACGCGCTAGCCCGGCATCTTTGAGTTCATTCTGGGTAAAGCCTTTTTTGAGTAAATAATTACTGAGTGACTCCCAGGTATCGGGGCTATACCCCAGGCGAAAATCTTTGATTGTTTGAGCGCTGAGGCTGCGTTTTTCACGAAAATACTTGAGAGCTTCAGGGTTTTTAGAAAGGGTTAAGTGATAATATTTCATTGCAATTTCTAGCGCGTCATAGAGCCGAGTATTAGACTTACTCTTTTGCCCGTCTGCCTGACTACGAGGCTTGAGCTCTACTCCAGCCTTTTTTGCCAAAATCTCTAAGGCCTCTCGAAACTCAATGCCCTCCATTAGCATCACAAAACTAAATACGTCACCGCCTTGTCCAGAGCTAAAATCATGCCAAATCCCCTTATCACTACTCACCATAAAGCTAGCAGTTTTCTCGGCTTTAAATGGGCTCATGCCTTTCCAGTTGCTACCTGCTTGTTTGAGAGGAATATAGCTACTCACTACCTCTACAATATCAAGCCGACTTTTTATTTCTTCAACCTCATTCATAGCTATAGTATACCTGTTTATGTATAAAAAACCGAACAAAAAAAGCCCTGATTATACATTTGTACAATCAGGGGAATTATTACTAGATCACGATGGAGCTGGGGCGACTGACGCATGTTGGGTGCGATTCTCAATCTCCAAAAACTCTGGCCGAGCAGTCAAATAGTCGTGAATCGCCTTGACCCCTACTCGAAAGTAGAGAGTCTCATCGGCATGAGGGGTCATAGTCGTCATGGCATTGAGCGCAGTACTGTCGAGAATACTTATACACTTGTACTTATACGTACCTATCATGTCTACTTCTAGTACTTCTTTGACAGCTGCAGCTGAAAGCTTTGTCAGAACCTTCCTATTGCATGTTGCCACACTATTGATATAGGTCTGGGTCACAGTATCCTCCTCAGGGAAAGGTACATCACTACCTCGGTCATTCGGTCACGAGGTAGGTTTACTTTATATCATAAATACAATAGTTATTCAACAGTATTAATAATATCGATCACCTTAAGAAGCTCTGGAAACTCAGTGAGGTCTCGAGAAAGAAAATGACCCATACTATGAAGCTCTAGTGGGTAACCCCCCAGCAAATACACTAACTCCTTGCTACGAGCTGGTTCTACCATAGTATCGTCGTCTGAATAGATATGATAGATTTCGGTAGCTTTATCCTGTACAAGTTTTAAGTCTGGCGCTGGAGAGAAATACTTTTTATGATCAATCTTCTCAGTATTACTAGTATCGTTATGTGGTTTTACAGACAAAAATCCTGAAACGAGTATCAGAGCCTTGGCTTTGTCTGACTGAGAGTATTCAGATAAGTACCGTAATAAAACATACGTACCGAGTGAGTGGCCAACCAAGATTGTGTTTTCATCAAGTGTCCCGACAGTTTGCCTAACTGTCTCTACCCACTCTGTTATACTTGGTTTTTTGGCATTTGGCATTGCAGGGTTTGAGACTTCATAACCCCGCTCGCGCAATTGCATAGCCAGCCAACCTAGCCAGCCCCTTTCGGGCTTATCTGCCCAGCCATGAATAATTACAACGCGTTTTTTCATTTAGTGTATTATACCTTACTCTTAGAAAGTTCTTATGGTTTTGAATACTCATTAGATTGTCTATAGTAGTCATATGCACACATACTTCTTACAAAAAAGATTTGAGAAGCTTCAGCCCAAAAGCGTAACGGTAGATATTTTTGACACCATACTTTTGCGTACCTGGGCTCCTGAACAATGGCGATTTTTTACCCTAGCAAAGGCTATGCAGACAGAATTTGCACAGGCAAATATTCCTGTTAGTCGCTATTTTATCTATACCCATCGCAATCAATTGACACGTCTGCTTAGAGATACAAATATTCAGGCTGGCCATGATCACGAGACGACCCATATCGAAATTCTCAAGATGATGATTGATGAAGCCTTACGCCGAAATTCGCACAAGCTTTCATCAAAACAAATAATTCACCTCTTAGCTCGCCTTTCAAAAGTTGAAATGGATTTTGAAATTACTCAGCTCAAGCCAAATAAGTCTCTTCTCAAGACTCTACATGCATTACCAAAGAAAACCAAGGTATACTTTGTCAGCGATATGTATCTTGAAACACCTCAGCTCAAGCGACTACTCAAAGCACACTCTATAAATATTTTTATTGGTGGTATTAGTTCGGCAGATCACCTCCACGGAAAGTCTAGTGGACGGTCTTTTGAAAGATTACAAGAAAAATACCCAAGCATAGATTTTAGCTCAAACCTGCATATTGGCGACAATAGAATATCTGATGCTAGTAATCCAAAGAGGCTTGGCATGCAAACTTTTTGGTTATACCTACCTCTTCATAGAAGTAAGCTATTCATCGGAAAATACGTATTTAAGATAGTGTTAAAATTACGAGTTAGACAAATTTATTCAGCAGAGCAAGATCGTTTTTCTGAAAAGCTAGAAGTAATAGAAAACCAAGTAAATTCCAATGCTCAAGCATCAACTCTAGAAGCTCAAAAAATTGGTTGGATTTTTGCACCAGCCATTATTTATTACTTACATTCGCTTGGTTTAACGAGTAGCCTCAAAAAGTCTACTCCAATCTTTGTGACAGGTGAAAGTGAAGTATTTTCAGAGCTCTATAAGCAGCTCGGCTTTGGTACAGCCAAAACCTTACCCAGCCTCAACCGCACAAGCTTGATTCGATCATATGTGGCAATTTTAGACAAAAAAAGTGTTCAACTAGAAACAATGCTGCCTTTTGTTAAAAAAATACTGCGTCGCAAGAACAAGCTCAATGCCCTAGCTACCCTTGGTGTAGGTGCCCCTAGTAATAATTACTATTTTCTTCTCGGTAAGAAATCCCTATCGTCAGCAGCACTAAAAGATATCGATTTATCTTCTGCCAGAAAGCTCTGGCAAACAGAATTAAAGAACACCCTCAAACAATGGCAAAAAATAACCGACAAAAAAACACAAAACTACATTATTGCCGATATTGGCTGGAATGACACAATTCAAATATTACTCAGTGAAATACTACAAGAATCAAACATACCTTCACAGCTAAGCGGGCTTTACCTGGGACGCACCGGTACAAATATATTTGATCAGAGGATTATTACATCGTCAGAAGGTGTTATTTTCAACTCTCTCAGGGAAGATAATGCGCCATATCTCTACCAGCCCGAGGTGTGGGAAAGTTTTCTCAATCGTGATAACAAAAGAAACTCAACCCGTGAGAATATTCTCGGAGGCATAAGAGACTGTATTGAGTATTTTAATAAAAGTAGCCTAACGGCTGAAGAATTCTACTTTCAAAATGAACAAAAACTAATTGAAGAGCTACAGTTTCCCTCAAAACAAATGATCATTACCCTAGCTAAGCTTGATTTTGACTATGGTACTCAAGATGAACCAATTTGCCCGATGATCAATACAAATTCAAACACTCTCGAGGTATGGAAAATGCTTTTTTTAGATCGTAATTCATTCAAATCATTCTACTTTCACCAAGGCTGGAAATGGGGTGCGGCAACGTATTATCATTTTCGTTTGCCCTATAGACTGTGGCGCTTTAAAACCAAGAAACCTAGTTTTTAGTCTAAAAAATCTGAATATACATACCCTAACTGAGTAGCAATATCTATAAGACCAGGCGTTTCAAGAGTTAAGTTCTGAATAGCTCGCAAATTCTTTCTTGATTGCAGTTTGCTAACTAGTTTAGTCTTGAGGCGCATAGGATTAATATCAAACTCTTTCTGACCCCTCTCTTCATAGCGATTCACTAAAATCTTTTTATCAATAGTATTCATATAAGCACCGGGGTTTCCACCAATTGCATGTAGGGGTGATTTAGCTTCAAGCATACGTTTTTCATAGCCTACACCAACAAACCCACAAATATGTTGTAAAACACGCTCTGGAGCCTCTGAAAAGTCTTCAAGGCGTACAACCAGACTCGGTAACCCAAGCCTGTTGCACGTTCGAATAGCATCAAAATACGTGTCGCACCAAGCATTTGCTTCACCCCAAAGTGGTTCTATACCTCTTTGTGAACAACTCTTCAAGTATGAAACAGGGTTTTTGGTAAGAATTATAACTTTTGTTTGATTTGAATAATCCTTATTTACACCAACTCGTAACCAGTCAATAAACTTTGATCCATCAACCACAATAGGTTTTTGTGTAATTTTTCTAATCTGATCAAAAGTTTTGACAGGTAATGAATTGCCCATCTTTTGTATATTCTTATTAGAGAAGATTTTACATTGTTGACCTGTTATTAAACAATTCATACAGCCCACTGGGTGCTTACTCTGATGATACTGTTTTATATAGCCTGGCATTCTATTAATCTCACCTACGTATGCCATACGTGAATGAGTATTCAGAGCTGCTCCTATTAATGTTGAGCCGGAATACGCCGTACCTACTATGTAGATAGTTTGTTTATCAGATTTTTTCATGCTGTTAGTCTAGATGAAACAAGTAAATAATTGCAAGCTCAAACAGTTCAACAAACTAAAGAAAGTTTATTTCCAAACCCAAGTAGATATCAAAGTTGCACTAGCGGCTTTAGAGGCATCGTCACTCGCCGAAGAATTGATTATAAAACCATTCACAGATTTTCCGGCCGATAGATAAGCTTTGTTGGTAGGAATAACCACAACTGTCTGTTGGTCTAAGCCATTCACTTTTTGAATAATTTTCTTGGCTGCTACTCCACCAAGCTTAATATCATCTTGGCTAGTAATAGTACCAACCTTAGCTTTATCAACAAGATTTTGTAAGTCTACAACTGCATCTGTGACCGGAGCAACTGTCAAAATATACTGCGAGAGACTACCAAACTTGGCATCCATACTACAGGCAGTTTTGGTGAAATCAACCGTGGTTGGCAAAAGCACACCATAGCTATAGCAATCACGGTCTACCTTTTGATAACCTGCGGGTATTGCTGCAGGGGTTATTGAATTTGAATCTTTTGCTTGATCGGGCTGAGTCACCGGTGTTTCATTGAGCTGAATAGCTGGCTTGCGACTATTGCGTGATGAAAATACGAGTACTAGGCCAAGAATTAATACTACTGCCAGTACAGCAACACCAATTATTATTAGCTTCATTGGCTTACTCTTCTTAGCATTTTGTGCAGCAGCCATATCGTCGGCTTGGGCGTTAAAGCTAGTACCAAAATCGCTTGGTAAGCCGGCCATATCATCGCCTGGCATACCAGGCATACTTGAAGCCACTTGGGTGGTAGGCTGTACATCTACACCTGGTTGCATAACGCCGGGCTCTACTGGTACTGCATAAGGAGCCTGCTGGTCTAGTTGATTTGGCAGAATTGGTTGAACCGGCTGATTAAGAGGCTGCCCACTTAAGTCGAGAGTATTACCCTGTGGAATTGCCGTAGGATTAGTATAAGGATCACTGACAGGTACGACTGGTTGTGTAGCAACAGGTGCTTCGGGCATCATAGGCTGAACAGACTGTAATGGTTGTACGCCCTGAGTTGACTGATCATAGACAGGCTGACTTGGCGTATTAACTGCATAGTTATCTACACCTGCAGGCAAGGCTACAGCATCAGCTGTTGCTTGATTTTGCCAATCAGGTGCAACTGGGGCTGGTTGAACTGGTTGAGTCTGCAGATTTGTAGGTGGCATTCCACCCAAAGGAGCTGGCTGTGTTGCACTTAGATCTGCGGGCTGAACGGGTTGTGGCACTTGGGTTGGTTGCGCTGGTTGCTGTGCAGACGCCAAATCTCCCGGTTGTGCGCTAGCACCCGGTTGTACATCAGACCCCCCTACTTGTTGATTGGCAGTATTATCTGCGCCTGGAATTGGAAAAGTGTTATCTTGTGAGTCTTGCATATTTTCCTATAGGAATAGTATACCAATACCATTACAAAATGGCTACGCTTAATTGAGTAAAAATATCATTAATATTCAAAGCAGTGGTAAAATATAGCAATGAAACCAATTAAACAAAGTATACGCAAAATACTACCCAAGAGCCTTCTTGATAACTATCATTATCCAGAGGCAATTCAGGCAGCTCGCAAAAATGGTAACCCAGCAGATAGTATGGTCATAATTGGATTTGTTGGTAGCAAAGGAAAAACAACCAGTGCAAATTTACTATGGAGTGTACTACATGCCGCAGGTATTAAAACCGGTCAGATAGGTACGGCCAATATAAGAATCGGTGAAAAAGAAGAGCTCAATAAGTGGCATATGACCATGCCAGGAGCGCCACGCTTACAAAAAATTCTGGCTCAGATGAAAAAGGCTGGCTGCACACACGTAGTAATGGAGGTTCCGTCAGAAGGCCAAACTCAGTGGCGCCATGTTGGAATCAACTTTGATATGTTGGTTTTTACTAATGTAGAACGAGAGATTATGGCAGCGCACCGCAACAGCATGACAGTTCTGCATCAGCACAATAAACGTGTATTTGGTGCTACCAGCAAAGCAAGACGTAAGCTCATAAATGGCAAAATTATTGAAAAAGTTATAGTTGCCAATAGTGATCAGCCAGATGCAGAGGCTTATATGAACTTTGCTGTTGATAGAAAAGTCACATTCAGTACCAAAAAGCCCAGTGATTTTTGGGCCAAAAACATTACTGTGAACACTCACGGTACTCAGTTTGATATCAATCAAACAACCTACCACATTAATTTAGTCGGAGAGGTAAATGCTATCAATTCTGCCGGTGTAGTTGCAGTTGCATCTACCCTTGATATTGGCGATAAGCACATTCAAGCTGGGTTAAATCAGATCAAAACCATTCCTGGACGCATGGAACCAATCGATGGGGGTCAAAACTTTACGGTCTTTGTTGACTATGCCCACGAGCCAGCTGGTATGACAGCACTTATGAAAACTGGCCAAGATTTACTACAAAAAGGTAATAAAATGATTGTACTCTTTGGGGGTCAAGGTGGTGGGCGCGATAGCGAAAAGCGAGCTGAGCTTGGTAAAATTACCGGAAAGCTTGCAGATCAGGTTGTAGTGACTGATGATGACCCATATGATGATGACCCTATGCAGATCATTGAAGATATTGCAGTTGGTGCCGAAAAATCTGGCAAGAAGCGCAATAAAGACCTGTGGCTTATTCAAGATAGACGCCAAGGTATACACAAAGCTCTAGAACTCGCTAAACCAGGTGATATTGTATTTATTGCCTGTAAAGGCGCTGATCAGCTAATGATGCTCGCAGGTGGCATGTCAATAAAATGGGACGACAGAACTGTTACTCGTGAAGAGCTCAAAAAACTATTCCCGAAGTGAAATTCCAGATGAATTAGCGGTACACGATAGTTGGGGTAAGGTAACAATCCGGTTTGGTAGCATTGGGCAGAAGACTTTGAATCTTAACTTTGCTCCAATTAGAAAAGTATAGTAGCTCTCGTACGCTGGCCAGTGAATATATTTAACAATAATTACCAGTATAAAGGATAATATTAAATATTATTTCTGAACTACTTTCAAATTCCCGGGCGTACCCACTCGATATTGTTTTACTTTTGGTTTGTATCGCCCGCCCTGTAAATAATGCTCTGGATAGTAATGTAGTCGACCAATCGCCGAAAATACATCTTGGTAGATGTTGATAGCAAATTGTTCTTCGCCAAATTGATTACCATCAATATCGTTTAGAATAAAGAGCGAGAAGATTGCGGCAGTAGAAAGAAAGATAGTTACAATATTACCAATTAGGCTACCGTCTCGCATTAGAAACAAGCTTACGACTATGATAAATGAGAGTAGGATCATTAGCGCCCAAGATGCCGAATTCATTATTTTGGCACCTACAACAGTAATTTCACGACGGGCTTGAGCAACATAATACATAGCTCCAGCAACGTAATCTATAGCTGCGCCGTCGCCATCGGACTTTGCTTTGGCGCCTTTTAAGCAATTAAAAATGGCAAAAAAATCTTTAGTGGTTGGCTCGGTATAGTCATTGACCTCAAACTGAAATCGTTTTATAAGATAGGCATCTATTGCTTCGGCGGTAGATTTAAGCTTGTCCTCTAATGATAATTCAATTATATGATAGACAGCGATAAGGGCGCCAGTTTCGGAGGCAGCCAAAGTTTTGAGTCGGCTTAAGTTAGTCATCGCACTAGCGATGTAAAAGCCTAGGAGAATACTATAAAAAATAGATGTCGCTCCAAGTACGGCAGCAACATCCACGGGTGATTTGTATACAGGGACAATTACTGCTAGAACACCCAAGATAATAAATGCTAAAAACGCTTTGTATATTGGATTTAAATGTCTAAAGTATTTACTCATTCAGGTAAATTATACACCATTTTCTAAACTACTACTACTTAGCCTAGCTACTCGAAAATATTTAGTGTTCGAGTCAAGATGTCTAGGTTCACATACATCAGCGCCACCTCTAGAATATAATCTAGGAGGTAATCATGACTCGAAACGTAGGTTCTCAATTAAGGATTGGCACAGTTCTGCCTGGCGCAGCAAGCTTGGCCAAGCTTGCATATAATACAAACATAAGTTTCGAAGCCAGGCAAAGAATGGCTTGGATTGATTGGCACAAAAGCCACGGCAGTAATGTTCGACTGACCTGCCGGCACTTCGGCATAGCTCACCGGAGTTTCTATCGTTACTACAACCGTTACCGCCGATCTGGCCTGACAGAGCTTGAATCACAGTCGAACAGACCAAGAAGAGTCCGCCAGCCAACCACACCACCAGAACATATCCATTTGGTACGCATTTTACGCAGGGCTAACCCTGAGTACTCTAAGTACAAACTCCAAGTTATACTCACCCGTGATCACGGCATTATACTCTCTGCCTCCACCATTGGCCGGATCATTAAGCGCAATAATTTGTTTTTTACGAAGCTAGTTAAACCAAAGAGACATCCTAGCCGAGTGCCACGTCTCAGAAAGCCAGAAGGCCTACACCCTACTAATAGTAATGAGCTGATCGAATTTTACGTCAAACATCTGCCCATGCTAGGAGCTAAACGCTATGGTTTTGTAGCTATTGATGTTATTAACAAACGGACTATGGTACATGTAGCAACCACCATTAGTTCACGGCAGACTGCCATTGCCTGGGGCAAGGTTTGTTAAGCTGGGGCAGGCCCCAGGCTGTACTCAACGACAATGGTAGTGAGAACTTGGGCGCATTCCAGAAGCTCCTTAAAGACCAAAACACCCCACAATACTTTGCTCGTCCGCGTACCCCTAAAACCCCATGTTGAACGCTTTATTGGTACCCTAGAACGTGAGTGTATCCAGTGGGGTGGTCTAGCCCATTGATACGACAGACCAACAAGCCATCATTGATGAGTGGCTAGTGAAATACCACAGTTACAGACCTCATCAAGCGCTAGAGTATTTGACACCCGACGAATACAGAGCCAAACTAGATAGTGAAGTGTCCACGATGTAGTGAACCACCACAAGGCTTTGTTAGCAACATAATATGAGACTATACTAAAATTTATGAATGAAAAAGAACAAGCAACTAAGCAGGTAGAGTGGGACAAACTCGCCACTCAATACCGCGAAGAGGTTGGCGACAAGCTAGGCAGAGGACTAGATGAACAAACTATCGATGCGGTAGTAGGCCTAAACCTACTTGGCTTTGAAACTACTGCCTCCTGCGAGGGCCATATGGATCATGCCACTGGTGGCCCCTATCTTGATATTAGATGTAAAGCGGCAGAACTCTTTGAGCCAAAAGAACGTGCAATATATGAAGCTCAAGGACTTGATTACCGTGATAATGCCCCAATCGAATTTAGCCCCGAGAAGTACAAAGAATGGGAGCAGATAATGGAACAGAAGGATGAAGTAGTTATGAGCCATGTACCTGCTGTACAAGCATTGCTAGATGAGTTTCATCAGAGCTACCCTATCGGGACCTTTGTTGCTCGTGGAATAGGAGACGAAATAAGAATTGAGCCCGAAGAGGTGGACATATATAATGGCGTAGTATTTGATCAGTCCAGGCTTAAAAAATATCAACAAGAACTCAAGGAATTCTCGAAATTTATTAAAGATAAGCACTTATCTACAAAGAATACTCACAATGATAAAGTCGAAAAATTAAGTTAGTTAGGACATTAAGCCTAAGAAAATAATAACTGGACCCGACGATGGGACTCGAACCCGCAACCTGCTGTTTACAAAAAAGCTGCTCTGCCAATTGAGCTACGTCGGCCTGGTGCCGTGTGAGAGATTTGAACTCCCGAAGACATAAGTCAGCTGATTTACAGTCAGCCCCCGTTGACCACTTGGGTAACCCGGCGTGTAAATTGATTATATAACAAATATATAGTCATGGAGCCACCCGCGGGATTTGAACCCGTGACCCCTTCCTTACCATGGGAGTGCTGTACCCCTGAGCTAGGGTGGCATAAATGTACCTTCTATTAAAAAATTGATTATTTCTTTGCAAGCTCTTTGACAGCAACCGGGCAAAGACCGGCATATAATTTCTCACAGTCTTTGCAACAAATAAATAACTGGTGACAATCTGGCTTAGTACAATCTACATAACGATCACTAGATGTATGACAATGAGCACACGTACCAAGAACATTCTGACCAGATGGTGTGTCAGTATTTGTGACCATTCTGTCATCAAAAACAAAGTTTTTACCAATAAAGTGCCCATCAGGGTACTGTTCTAAGTATTTTACAATACCTCCTTCAAGCTGATAGACATCTTCAAAACCTTCTTCGGTAAGTAAAGCGGTGGCCTTTTCACATCTGATTCCACCGGTGCAATATGTCACCACCTTCTTGTCTTTATCAATCTTAAGATTCTTAATTTTATCAGGAAGCTCAAAAAACTTAGTTGTGTCTGGTTGTACTGCTCCTTCAAACCTCCCTACCTCATGCTCGTAATTATTACGCATATCTACTACAACCATATCTTCATTATTCTCAAATAATTCATGGAGCTCTTGGGGCTTCAGATATTTGCCGGTTTTTTTCATATCTACTTTCTTACCAAGAGTAACAATCTCATCGCGTTTTTTTACAATTAGTTTATGAAAAGGTAGCTTACCAGCCGGTGTACGCTTAAAAACAATGTCAGTAAATAATGGGTGAGCATCCATATATTGTGTGTATTGCTTCAGTTGCGCCGATGTACCCGCCACTGTACCATT
>Ga0163144_10004293_pt1 | contig 32152 bp, 32 predicted proteins | sample OliLak19BULKMAT1_FD_123175 | JGI IMG/M metagenome (GOLD analysis project Ga0163144, IMG submission 123175) | Freshwater microbial mat bacterial communities from Lake Vanda, McMurdo Dry Valleys, Antarctica - Oligotrophic Lake LV.19.BULKMAT1 | ecosystem: Environmental > Aquatic > Freshwater >... | reverse complement strand
TGGCGACCTAAGTCCTCGCGACTTACCCTGCCCCTTGCGTCCCTTGGGCTAGAGTTGCCCTGTCTTTCAACGACGGCATCATGGATTCGAGCCTTACGCTGACGTCAGCAGGCGATATTTGGGTTCACGCGAACCTCCTGTTGAGTCGGGTGTCAGCATAAGTATCACGAGTGGCGTGTAGGGTTCTGGCCCGCTGACACGCCCGGCAACCTGGTGAAAGCCGCTAAGGTGCCCCAGCCAGCCTGCAAAGGAACGATTCGGCTCTTGAGTGAGCAACCAACGGCGTCCTGGCCATCGCTGGCCGACCCCGCCCTGGTTTGATCGGAGGGCGAAGCCTCGCGCGCAGCCGTGGATGACACGTCGCGGAACAGCGCTGGGTTGACCGTTCGTCGCCCATGTTCCCAGCTGGACTGATCGCGTGAGGATCGTGCCTAAGAAATCCGAGGGCGTCCTGTGAGAGACGACACGAGCGAACGAATACTCGCTGCCATCCAACGCGACGGTCGCGAGCACCGCATTAAGCTTTGCGAATTGAACCTGGAGCTGGCCCGTGAGGTGCAGCAGCTTCGTGATGAGTTGGCGGCGGCGGCGCGAGCCGAGGCCGATGAATGGCGGGAACGCGGCCCTGCATTGCCCGACGCCGTCACGAGAGCGGCGGAAGCGGAGGCACAGTTACTGATCCTGCCCCAACGAGAACGTGAGACCTGACGTGTCCTTTGAAACCTCGCCGGACTTCTTCGATCCCGAGGACGACGGCATCAACTTTTACTACGACGAGAACGGCGAACGCATCACAAGGGCTGCATGGCTCGCCAGCGAGTTTGAGGTGCAGGCCGCGAGTATGGCCTCAGCGGCCAGCGAGCTACCCTTTACTGAGATGGCCCACCTTAGGCTTGCCGAGGCTGGCGCTGACTTCGTGGGCTACCTTTCTGCCGTTGCTGCCGATTGTGCGAGGCAGGCCGGCCGCAGTGAGGTGGCCTGGGAGGACGTATGCCAAGCAGCCGAGAGTGTGTTTGAATACCTGCGCAGTTCGTAGGGTGGAGAACAAAAATGGCTAAGCGAAAACGACCACGTCGGGCTGCCGACACCGGTTCCGAGCCGACTGGCAAGACCGAAAAAGTGATCCCACGGCCAACTGCTGACCAGATTGTCTGGGCCGGAGTGCGGGCGATTACTGAGGCAGAGAACGCGGCTGCCAACGCTCGGCGGGCAGCAGCACGTGACGCCCAAACGCCTAACGACGAATCGCCCGAAGGTGCCGATTGAGGGCAGAGTAGGAACCCGCAATGTGGGCTCAGCTGCAACATGCGTAGCGGCAGCTGGTCGTCGCCATCATCCCTCGCCTCGCTCGGCGATGGGTATCCAGTACCCCTCGACACCTCCGATAGTTGGCCGCGTTCACCCGCGCTAGTCCGTTCGGGTCGCAGTCGGCGTTGTTGACCAGCACGGTCCGCGCAGCGGCCAACCGTTGTTGCCCGGGCTGATAGCGTCGCCCGCGGTCGACAGCGCCGCCGAGGCAGCGCAGACGGTAATGGTACAAGCCTCGGCTGCCGGGCCAATTGCCACATCGCGACTCGCTCACTTGTTTGATTATGTGACGAATAGTACATATGATGAACGTCACACATTCAGCGACTCATCTGCAGGAGAACCCCCCGTGACCAAACCAACCAAACCAACCCGGGTCACTGTGCAGCTGCGACGTGCAATCAAGAACAGCGGGGCCACGCTGTATCGGGTCTCAAAAGAATCGGACGTGCCTTACGCCGCGTTACACAGATTCATGGCGGGTAAGCAGGACCTGAAGCTGGCCACAGCCGAGAAGCTGATGGGCTGGCTTAAGATGGTCGTCTACACCACTGAACTTCCCCGTGGTCATGCCGACCGCCGAACCAAGGGCAAGTCCCCGCGTGTCAAGAAATAGTGGCGGCTTAGCACCTACGACACCCCCAGTTGAAAATCGCGACTGCTAATGCCTCGTTGGCGTCAATTTTTACAAGGAGGACCTGATGAAGGAGATTCGCGTCAAAGTGGTTGCGCTGTGCGACCGCGCACACTTCATGCTGAACTATCGCTGCCCGGACACCGGCAAGCGCAAGTACAAGAGCAGCGGCGTTGAACGCAGCGACCGCAAGCGAGACCGCGACGCGGCCGAACGTGCCGCTGCGGTCTGGGAGTCTGAGGTACGGGCTGGCACCTACAAGCCCGCCTGCAAAACCGGCTGGGATGAGTTTCGGCACCGCTATGAAGATGAGCGGCTGCCCGCGCTGTCCAAAAACACGGGCATCGTGCTCAACAGTGTCTTCAACCTGGTCGAAGCAATCTTGGCTCCAACTAAACTGACCGAGCTGACCACGGAGCGGCTGAGCCGTTTTCAAGCTGAACTTCGGGCCGGTGGTCGAAGTGAAGCGACGATAAGAACCTACTCAGCGCACCTTGGGGCAGCGCTGAAGTGGGCAGCCGAGCTGGGGCTGCTCAATGTCGCGCCTAAGCTGGCGAAACCACCCCGGGCTAAGGGCGGCAAGGTTATGAAGGGTCGCCCGATTGCTCTGGAGGAATTCGAGCGGATGCTGTCGGCTGTCGATCGTGGTCTGCTCGATTTCGCCCGCTCCAAGCGAGAGGTGACCCGCAAGCGTCGCAACGACAAACGGGCGGTAAAACCGACTAAGCGGATAACTAGGCTGAAGCCAGCCACCGCGACGGACGAGGCGGCTATCGCAGCTTGGCAGTTCTACTTGAAGGGACTCTGGGCAAGCGGCCTACGGCTGACTGAGTCACAGGCGCTCACCTGGGACCGCCAGGATGGTCTGCGAGTCGACCTGTCTGGGCGTCGACCGATGCTGCGGATCCCAGCCGCGCTAGAAAAAGGCAACCAAGACCGGGTGTTGCCGATGGCGCCCGAGTTCGCCGAGCTACTATTGTCTGTGCCAGAGGCCCAGCGGCGGGGCCGGGTGTTCAAGCTGACCGACCGTCGGGGCAATCCCCGGCACTTCCGGCCTGACCATGTGGGCCGGGTCGTGTCCGCCATTGGCAAGGCGGCTGGGGTAGTCGTGAGTCGAGCGGACCGTGGCGACCGCGAGGCCTCAAAGTTTGCCAGTGCCCATGACCTGCGTCGCAGTTTCGGCGAGCGGTGGGCGACTCGCGTTATGCCCGTCGTGTTGCAGGAGCTGATGCGCCACGAGAGCATTGAGACGACGCTGAAGTTCTACGTTGGTCAAAACGCCGAGCGCACGGCCGACGTGTTATGGGCCGCGCATGAGAGTGTCCACAGTATTGGCTACAGTGCCCTCAATTCGACCGGTGGGGCGCAATAAAATCCCGCTGCAACTCTAGGTCACAGCGGGACTTAGTAAATCGGGGCGACAGGATTTGAACCTGCGACCTCTTGACCCCCAGTCAAGCGCGCTAGCCAGGCTGCGCCACGCCCCGTTGTTTTCCCGTCGTCGCTTGCGCTTCGGCGAAACGGTCAATATCGCAGATCGTCGGCTCGCTTTCAATCGCACCTGACACCGAGCCTGACGCTGCACCTGACGCTGCCCCGTTCGCTACGCTAACATACGGGCATTGGACCTGTTTTTGCCGCTTGCTTCGACTCTGGGACATGACCTTGCCGTGACCCCTGCACCTGCCGCCGCCAACCCATCCGCGTTGCCGTTTGCCGATCGACTCGCCGCCGCGGTCGTGGCCAAGAAGAATGCCGTGCTGGTCGGCCTCGATCCGCGCTTGGCGAGCTTGCCCGCGGGGTTGCAGGTCGCAGAAAACGCTCCGTGGGCCGAGCAGGCCGAGGCGTTTCGCGCGTTTTGCCGGGGCGTGATCGACGTCGTCGCGCCGCTGGTGCCGGCGGTCAAACCGCAGGCGGCATTCTTTGAGCAGCTCGGACCCGCGGGCATGTCGGCATTGGCAGATGCGATCACCTACGCACGCGAAAAGGGTCTGCTGGTCATCCTCGACGGCAAACGCAACGACATCGGCTCGACCGCCACAGCCTATGCCGAGGGCTACCTGGGTCGCGGGCCCGAGTGTGCCTGGGGCGCCGACGCCCTGACGGTCAGCCCTTACCTGGGCGACGACAGCCTGACGCCGTTTGTCGACGTCAGCCGCCAGCGCGGCGCGGGCATCTTCGTGCTGGTCAAGACCTCAAACCCCGGCGGCAAGACGTTTCAGGATCTGAAGGTTGACGGCCGGCCCCTTTATCGCCACGTGGCCGATCATGTGGAGGCCATTGCCCGGTCCACCGCCGGCGCGTGCGGCTATGGTTTGGCCGGCGCCGTAGTGGGTGCGACCTATCCCGAGCAATCGGTCGAGCTGCGGGCCGCCATGCCGCATACCTGGTTTCTGGTGCCCGGCTACGGCAGCCAGGGCGCGACCGCGCGCGACGTGGCCGGCGCGTTCGACCCGCGCGGGCTGGGCGCGATCGTGAACAACTCGCGCGGCATCATCTTTGCCCACGCGCGGCGCGAATATGAACGCTTTGGCGCAGCGCGTTGGCAGGAAGCGGTCGAGGCCGCCACGCGCGACATGATCGCCAGTCTGGCCGCGGAAACGCCGGCGGGCAAACTGGCGTAAGCGATTGCCCGCCGCACGTCACCGAGCGTCTCAGGACTCAGTGTCGGTGCCGAGGGGGGCAGTCCCCGAGCTACTTCTCGTCGCCCGCGCGCAGCCAGGGAGTGAGCGTCGGCTCAAAGTCGACGATTTCCTCGGGCTTGAAATACAGCGCAATCTCGCGCTGCGCCGCTTCGGGTCCGTCGGAAGCATGCACCAGGTTCATCTGGCGGCTGGAGCTGAAGTCGCCGCGGATGGTGCCGGCGGCTGCCTTTAGACCGCTGGTGGCGCCCAACAGCTCGCGGACGACCCGAATCGCTTCGAGACCTTCCAGAATGGCGGCCACGATCGGTCCGCCCGTGATGAATTTCTCCAAGGTCGGGTACCAATCTTTGGCGGCGTGCTCGGCATAGTGCTGCTTGGACAGCGCCGGCGTGATGCGCATCAACTTGAGCGCGACGATGTTCAGACCCTTGTCTTCAAACCGGGCCAGAATGCGACCAGACAGCCGGCGCTGCACGCAGTCCGGCTTGAGCAAAATCAACGTACGTTCCATACCGTTCCTCATGAAATATGCGGTTGCGACCGGCAGATTTTAAAGCAACCCGGCCGCCGGCTCAATGCTAGATGGTCAGGGCAGGGGACCGCTCGGTCCACTAACCAAACCACTCTTTCAGCTTCGCGCGGGCCCGCTCGCGGATCTCGGGCGTGATATAGGTGGCCACGGTCGCCATCGCCATGGCGAGCACGCCCAGGTCATCGGTAAATCCGACCAAGGGGGCCACGTCGGGCAGTGCGTCGAGCGGCGTGATGAAGTAGCCCAGCGCGCCGATGATCACGGTCTTGGCCCAGGTGGGCGTGCGCGGGTCTTGCGCGGCATAGTACAGCTCCAGCGCCTTCTGCACGACTTCGGCGCCGGCGACCTTGCCGTACTTCAGGACCTTGTCCCAAAAGTTCTGGTCGGAAAACTGCGGCGCGAACTGATGATCGGCCGAGGGCAGCTCAGGTTCCATGACGGACTCCCGCGTTTGACGCCTTGGCTCCGGTTAAGCGCTGAAGGGTTTTCAGCCTGGAGCTTGCAACTTCGCGGCCGGACCAATGGCCAAGGTCGTGCTGCGAGTGAGCGGATACTTGGCCAGCACGGCGGCGATGTCTTTTAACGTGACCGCGTCGATCGCCTGCAAGTCCTTTTGAACCGTGCGATACTCGCGCCGCTGCAGCCAGTTGCCGCCGACCGTGAACAATCGCCCGCGGGGGCGCTCGCTCGACAGCACGACGCGCGAATTGATCTTACTCTTGGCCTGCGCCAGCTCGGCCTCGGTGACGCCGGACTTCTGAGCCTCGGCATAAATCTTGGCGATCTCGGCCAGGTTGGCTTCGGTGTTATCGGCCTCGCAGCTCATGTAGGTCAGGAACACGCCGGTGCCCTGGTAGTCGTGATGCCCCAGGCTGGCGTTCTCGGCCAGGCCGCTATCGACGAGCGCCCAATACAGCCGGCTGCCCGAGTCGTCTCCCAGGATCGTGCCCAGAATCTTGGCGGCGTAACGATCGGTGTCGGTCGCCGCGGGACCGTCGGCAAGCTGGATGACATATTCGAGCGTGGCGGTTTCTTTATGCAAGCACTCGAATCCGGTGTGCGGCGCCGCCCGATCAAGGGTCCGCGTGGGCTGAGTCGGTTGCCAGCCGCCGCAGATCTTGTTAGCCGTGGCGACCAGCGTGTCGAAGTCGATCTTGCCCGCGCCGACCAGCGTGATGTTGTCAGGCGAGTAGCGATTTTCAAAGTACCGCCGCATGGCCTCTACCGGCAGGTCAGAGACGCTCTGAATGGTGCCCAGCACGCTGCGGGCCAGCGGGTGCGCGCCAAAGTAGAGCGCCTTGATACGGTCGTCGGCGCCGAACGGTGGTTGGTCCTGGTACATGCGGATCTCTTCGATGATCACCTGTTTCTCGGTGTCGAAGTCTTCATCGCGGAGCGACGGCCGGATGATGTCGCCCAATAGCTCGACCGCCGCGGTCTGATATTCGGGCAGCACGGCCGCGTAGTAGACCGTGTGCTCCTCGCTGGTAAAGGCGTTGTAGTGCGCGCCCATCTCGTCAAACTCGCGGTTGACGTCGTCGGCCGTGCGAGTGGGCGTGCCTTTGAACATCATGTGTTCCAGGAAGTGGCTCACGCCGGCGATCTCGTCGGTCTCGTCGCGCGCGCCGGTCTGCACGAAGAACCCCAGCGCCGTCGAATGCGCCTCGTCGTTGCACTCCGCGACGATCTCCAGTCCGTTTGGCAATCGTTCTTTACGAAACTCCACGAGGAACCTCCAAAGCATGCGGTCCGAGGGTCACCACGGTGAAGTCCCGCGGCGGGTGCGCGGCCAGGTAGGCGTTGATCGATTCGCAGCTCAAGGCGTCTACCAGACCACCGACCTCTCCCAGAGTGCGCGCACGGCCAAGGTGAAACCAATCGCGGGCCAGCGACCCGCTGCGCGCCGAGCTGCTCTCTTGCTGCATGATCAGGCTGCTCTTGATGCGGGCTTTGAGTCGTCCGAGCTCGCCGGGATGAATGCCCTCGGCGAGGCGGATCAATTCGGCGACCATGACGTCCAAAGTTTCCTGCGCCCGCTCGGCGCTCGTGCCGGAATAGCAGAGCACGCTGCCGCGGTCTTTAAGCGTATTGGTCGTGGCATAAACACTGTAACAGAGGCCCCGCTTCTCGCGGACCTCGGTAAACAACCGCGAGCTCATGCCGCCGCTCAACACACCCACGGCGCCCCAGGCCTGAAAATAGTCGGGGTGCCGATACGGCAGGCTTTCATAGCCCACGCCGATTTGGGTCTGGTTCGACTCGTGGTGCAGGTGGGCCCGCCGCGGCGGTTGCGGACCATCGACCGGATCGGCGACGTCGCGCGGCGCCCAATCGCCCAACAGCCGGCCGACGTCGTCCTGCAATCGCTTCCAGTCAAAGTTGCCCGCCACGCCGACGATCGTGCCGTTGGGTCGAAACAACTTGGCGTAGTGGTCACGGACGTCGGCCAGCGAAACGCTCTCCAGGCCCGCGACCGTGCCATTGCTGGATCGACCCCAAGGGTCGGGATACTGATGGCGGCGCAGTTCCAGCATCACCTTTTGGCCCGGCTCATCTTCGATCGCGCGCAGCTCTTGCAACGCCACCATTCGCGCCGCGTCGAGCTCTTCTGCGGGCAGGTGCGGATTGCGGAGCAGGTCGGCAAAGATCGCCAGCGCCGCCGGCAGACTTTTGGCCAGCGTGGCGCCGCTGTAACTGGTGTGGTTGGTCGAGACCGATTCGCCCCGCTCCACGCCCAGGTTTTCCAAATCCTGAACAAACTGCCGGCTGTTGCGCGGACCGCTGCCACGCACCGTCATCTCGCACACCAGCGAGCCAAGGCCCGCGCGGTCGGCCGGCTCGTGAGCGCAGCCTGCGGGAACCATGATGGTGAACGCGGCGCTCTCCAGCGAGCTGATGGGCTCGGCAACGAGCACCAGCCCGTTGGAATAGGTGTGCGAAAAGATCGAATCCTTCACGTCAACTCCCAACAGTGCCGGTGAACAAAGAACAATGCCGCCTGGGCGGGGTCAAACGGGCGCGCGGTGCTCAACTGTAGGCCACTTCGACCGCCTTGTAGACGGTGCGGGCCTTGGCGAAGCCAATGCGTTGATAGAGCCGGATAGCGCCTTCGTTTTGTGCCGTGACTTCCAGAAACGCCCGGCGCAGTCCTGCCGCACGAAATCCTGTCAGGGCGTTCATCAGCAGCGCGGTGCCCAGTTGGCGTCCGCGATGCTCGGGCGTGACTCCCAGATTTTGGATGGCGCCCAGGCCGGCATAGTCGCGAATGCCCTGGATCGTGCCGCAATACTCGGGGCTGCCGGCGTCCGCGTGGCGGGCGCGGATCAACCAAGTGGCCTGCGGCAGGAAGCCGTGCTTGCTGGAGATTTCGTGCATCAGGCGATGACAGCCGGCCCAGTCACCCAAGCAGGGGAAGACGTTGCTGTCGATCTCGCCACGAAAGCTCTGGTACTTAGCCTCGGCGTGAGCTTCTAGCAGCAACTCGTCCCAGGCGACCATCTCATAGCCGGCCGGCGGCGAAACGTCGAACTGTCGACCTGTCAGGTCGATTTCCATCCGGAACCGCTTGAAATAGGTCAAACCCATCGTACCGATCGGTCCGCGATTTTGGCCGGCCGTGGAAAAAACGCGCTGCGCGCGGCTGCAAAAGTAAATGTACCGGTCGAGTGCGGGATGTCAACTTTTCGGAACTATCGAGCACACCGCGACTTCGGCCGGCCAACTCTCCCCAAGTATCGGCCCCCGGCGGCCTTCACGCGGCGTTTTCTCGCGCGGCGTGACACCGGCGATACAGTCGCTGCCAGGTGACCCGCACAGCCGCTCCCGCCGCCAGAACCGAATGCGAAACCTTACGTTTTTGTTATCCAAAACAATAAGTTATGCCATTGAAAATAAGTGCCGATTCCCAGATAATGGGGCTCCAGACCAACGAACCACGCACCCTAAGGCCGCGATTCCCTGCGCCATGAAGGACAACGCCAACCCGCCGCACGATCCCGCCGGAGAGCCCGACTGGGCGCCCGACGCCGGTTGGCGGTTGCGCGCTCGCAGCCATTCACTGCCTGAGGTCTTCGCCTCGGTGCCGGTGGACCAGCGCGGTTTTTGGCGAAAGCTCCTGGCCTTCTCGGGGCCAGGGCTGATGGTGGCGGTCGGCTACATGGACCCTGGCAACTGGGCCACCGACCTGGCTGGCGGCGCGCAGTTTGGCTACACGCTGTTGTCCGTGGTGCTGATCTCCAACTTTATGGCGATCCTGTTGCAGCACCTGGCGCTCAAACTGGGCATCGTCTCTGGGCGCGATCTGGCGCAGGCTTGCCGCGACCACTACTCGCCGGGCGTCTCCTTCTGTTTGTGGATTCTGTGTGAGGTGGCCATCGCCGCTTGCGACCTGGCCGAGGTGTTGGGCTCCGCGATCGCGCTAAATCTGCTGTTTGGCTTGCCGCTGGTTTATGGCGTCGTGCTCACGGCGCTGGACGTCGTGATCGTGCTGCTGCTGCAGAGCAAGGGCTTTCGTTATCTCGAGGCGATGGTCGCCAGCCTGATCTTTCTGATCGGAGCCTGCTTCGCCTATGAAATCGCCGTGTCCACGCCGGCGATTGGCCCGATGCTGATCGGCCTGGTGCCGCGGCCCGAGATCGTTACCAATCCGGCGATGCTCTATGTGGCCATCGGCATCCTGGGAGCGACCGTGATGCCGCACAATCTGTATCTGCATTCGAGCATCGTGCAAACCCGGGCCTTTAAGCGGGACGACGCCGGCAAATCGCTGGCGGTGCGGTTTGCCACGATCGACTCGACCGTGGCGCTGTTGTTTGCCTTCTTCATCAATGCCGCGATCCTGGTGGTCAGCGCCGCGACGTTTCACGGAACCGAGCACTCAGGCGTCGCCGACATCGCCGATGCCTACAAGCTGCTGACGCCGGTGCTCAACGTGCCGCTGGCCAGCACCGTGTTTGCGCTGGCCCTGCTGGCGTCGGGCCAGAACTCGACGCTCACCGGCACGATGGCCGGACAGATCGTGATGGAGGGCTTTCTGGACATTCGGCTGCGCCCCTGGGTGCGGCGGATGCTGACCAGGATGGTGGCGATCGTTCCGGCCGTGATCGTGGCGGCCATGTATGGCGAACGCGGCGTGGGCCAATTGCTGGTGCTCAGCCAGGTCGTGCTGTCGATGCAGCTGAGCTTTGCGGTCGTGCCGCTGGTGACGTTTACTTCCGACCGCCAGAAGATGGGCCGCTTTGCCAACAGCCGCTGGCTGGCCATTCTGGCTTGGATCGTCACGGCCGTGATCGTATCATTGAACCTCTACCTGCTCTTCGAGACGCTACTGGGCGGCTCTGAGTAAGACTGGCCCGGCACAGATTCCCCTCGCCCCATGTATCAGCACATCCTCGTTCCCCTGGACAATTCGCCGGCCGACGAGGCGATCCTTAAGCATATTCGCGCCTTGGCCCGGATTTGCGGATCGCGGCTGACTCTGTTGCACGTGGCCGACGGTTTCATGGCCCGCAACCAGCAGCAGCTCGGCCTGACCGAGAGCGACGAGATGCGCGCCGATCGGGCTTATCTTGACCAACGCCGCGCCGAGCTTAGCGCCGAAGGTTTTCCGGTCGACGCGCTGCTGGAGTGCGGCGAGCCGACCGAGCATATCCTGGCCACCGCCGAGCGCGAGAACTGCGACCTGATCGCCATGAGCACCCACGGCCATCGCCTGCTGGGCGACCTGATCCTGGGCAGCGTCGCTTCAGAAGTCCGCCACCGCACGGACATCCCCGTGCTGCTGGTGCGGGCCGCGAAGAAGGCATAGGACGCCTACTTTGTTTTGCTCTTCTTTGCCGGTTTCGATGGCGCCGCCGGCAGAACGACCGGCTTTGTTTTCGTCGCCGCGTTCGCCTTCTTTGCCGGCAACTTGTCTGACGTCTTCATCGCCGCGTGTCCTTTGGCCCCCGGCCTGAGCACTGGAGGCTGCCCCTCAATCAGCCCGCGCAAGACGCGCAGGTTGACCACGTCCATCTCCTCGCCGTCCTCGACCTCTTTGGCGGTCTCCAAGTACATCGGCACCTGGGCAAACCGCGGATCGTTGACGAGGTGGCGAAAGGGCTCCAGGCCCAAGTGTCCGCGGCCGATATGGGCGTGGCGGTCGACCCGGCTGCCGAGCGGCTGCTTGCTGTCGTTGACGTGGATCGCCTTGACCCGCGCGAGCCCCACGACCTGGTCGAGCTCGGCGATCGTGGCTTCGTAGTCAGCCCGCGCGGCCAGTGGATAACCGGCCGCAAAGGTATGGCAGGTGTCGATGCAGACGCCCAGCCGCTCCGGCTCGTCCACGCCCGCGATGATCGTGGCCAGGTGCTCGAAGCGCCAACCCAGGCAGGTGCCCTGGCCGGCCGTGTTTTCCAAGAGCGTCATGGCCTTGAGGTCCGGCGCGTCACGATAGACCTTGTTGAGCGCCTGCACGACCCGTTCCAGCCCCGCGGCTTCCGAGCTGACGGTGAACGCACCGGGATGAGTCACCACGCCGGGAATGCCGAGCCGGTCGGCCCGCTGGAGCTCGACGCGAAAGGCGTCGATGCTTTTATTCCAAAGCTCATCGTCCGGGCTGGCCAAATTAATCAGGTACGAATCGTGGGACACCGGGTGCGTGATGCCGTGTCGCTCGAGTGCCTCGCGAAACAGCCGGCAGTCCTCGTCCGTGAGCTCCTTGGCCCGCCACTGGTTGTTGTTCTTGGTAAACAACTGCACGCAATCACAGCCCACCGCAGCCGCCTGCTCAACCGACTTAAAGTATCCGCCGGCAATCGAAGTGTGGGAGCCAAGGATGGGCAAGGTCGAGGTTTCCCTTAAGGCTTACACAGATTGCCTTGGCGGCGCACGGTGTTCTGTGCCCGATGCTCCCGCGGAACGGAGAAGCGCGCAGCCGCATCTCCGCTGCGCGTGGCGGTGTTGATTGAGTATCGCGGCTGCCCAAACAGCACAGCTCGATTGCGAGCGCGTGCTTCAGGCGGTGCGAGTTTGTCAGGCGGGATTGACGGTGGCGGCGCGGGGGCCTTTGCCCTTTTGCGACTGTCCCGTTTCGACCGTGTATTCAACAGCCTGACCTTCCGTCAGGTCGTCGAAGCCGTGATCGGCGACGGTCGAGTGATGGAAGAAAACGTCCTCGCCGGAATCGGTCTGAATGAACCCGAATCCCTTGTCTTGAACCAGCTTCTTAATCTTGCCCGATGGCATGTAGTCGCTCCTGGACTTAATGGCCCGCGGCGCAACGCTGGCAGGTCCCACGCCCGCCCCGCGTTTGGCCAACGGGCCATGATAGCAAAAGGGGGGCGTGTGAATAGACCCCCAGCCAGCCAAACGCCGGCTATGGTGCGGCCGGCAGCGCGCGGGCTCGCCGCAGGGCCAGGTCGACATTGTGCCAGGGGCATTGTCCCATTGGCATCGGCCAGGGCTTTGGCGATGTCCTCGGACTGAGACATTGTCCCCGGCCTCAATTGCCGGCTGACGGCTCTGGATTACGTTTGCTTGTCACGGCGAGGTCGCCGAGTAAAATTGAGGCATTACAAAGGTCTCGCACGGCGGCGTTGGCAAAGGCTCGGACGATGAGTTCCTGGTGGATCTTGGCACTGATCGGACTGGCGGTCGTCGCAATCGCGGTCGGCCTGGCCTGGCGACCCGTGCGCCGCCGGCTCCTCGAACGGCAGTTGCGCCAGGCCCGGCGCGACTTTCATCGCCATCGCGAGCATCTTGAAGCCCGCTTCATGCGACTGGCGGGCAGCAGCGGCAAGCCCCGCGGTCTGGAATGGGTGCGCTGCGACTTTGAAGACGACGTGACCTATGCCCGGCACCGGCGCAGTGGCGAGCTGTCGGCATTTGTCGCCGTGACGATCGGCTTCGAGGCCATCGAAGGGGGCGGCATGGAAGAGGTTGAGGCCGTGAGCAATCTGCGGGCAGCCACGGCCGTGTTCCGCGTCGAACGGGGCGCCTGGGCCACCGACGGCCGCACGCTGTTCAATCTCAACCCGGCCGAGGCGATCGCCTACTACCAGGACAACCTCGAGCTAGTGGGCCAAGAGGTCGCTGCCCAGCGCTAGGTTGCGGAGACGAACAGATCGTTAACTTCTCGTGCGGGCACGATGCCGCATGAGACGCTGCTGCATCGCTGCGTGAACAGAACCGTTCCGCCTAACCGTTACTCGGCCACTAGCTTCCGCAGCACGGTTTGCAGGATGCCGCCGTTGCGGTAGTAGTCCAGTTCCACCGGCGTGTCGATCCGCGCTTTGCAGGTGAACTTCTTCACCGCCCCGTCGGCGCTCTTGGCGGTGACTTCCAGTTGGGCGCCCGGCCGCAGGCTTTCGTCGACGCCGGCGATCTCGAACATCTCTTCGCCTGTCAGGCCCAGCGATTGCCAGGTCTGGCCGGCGGGAAACTCCAACGGAAGGATGCCCATGCCGACCAGGTTGCTGCGATGAATGCGCTCAAAGCTGGCGGCGATGACCGCGCGCACGCCCAGCAACAGCGTGCCCTTGGCGGCCCAGTCGCGGCTGCTGCCGGTGCCATACTCGGCGCCGGCCAGCACGATCAGACCCACGCCCTCCTGCTTATACCTCATCGCCGCGTCGTAGATGCTCAACACCTCGCCGTCGGGCAGGTGCCGGGTGACGCCCCCTTCGGTGCCCGGGGCCAGGAAGTTGCGAATGCGAATGTTGGCAAACGTGCCGCGGGTCATCACGCGGTCGTTGCCGCGGCGGGCGCCGTAGCTGTTGAAGTCGACCGGGCCCACGCCTTGCTCGACCAGGTACTTGCCGGCCGGGCTCTTGGTGCCGATCGAGCCGGCGGGCGAGATGTGGTCGGTCGTGACCGAATCACCCAGCATGGCCAGCGGACGCAGCGCGCCCAGTGGCTCGATCTTGCCCGAGGTCTTGGCCAGCCCGACCAAAAACGGCGGCTCCTGGATATAGGTGCTCTGATCGTCCCAGTCGTAGAGGTCGCCGGTCGAGGTCGGCAGCGCGTTCCACTTTTCGTTCGAAGTCATCACGTTGGCATAACGGTTCTGGAACATGCTGGGCAGCACGCACTCAGTGACCGTCTTTTGCACTTCCTCGTTGGTCGGCCAGATGTCCTTGAGAAAGACGTCCTTGCCGTCCTTGCCTTGGCCTAGCGGCTCGGTGTTCAGGTCGATGTCGGTCGTGCCGGCCAAGGCATAGGCCACGACCAGCGGCGGGCTGGCCAGGTAGTTGGCTTTCACCAGCGGATTGACCCGACCTTCAAAGTTGCGGTTGCCGCTGAGCACGGCCGAGGCGACCAGGTCGCCCTCGGTCACAGCCTTGGCCACCGCGTCGGGCAGTGGGCCACTGTTGCCGATGCAGGTCGTGCAGCCATAGCCCACGGTGTAGAAACCACAGGCCTCCAGGTCCTTGGTCAGACCGGCCTTGTCAAAGTAGTCGGTCACCACGCGCGAGCCGGGCGCCAGGCTGGTCTTTACATACGACTTGGCCTTCAGGCCCTTCTCGACGGCCTTTTTGGCCAGCAGACCGGCGGCGAGCATGACCGAGGGATTGCTGGTATTGGTGCAGCTCGTGATGGCGGCAATTACGACGGCGCCATGGCCGATCGTGGTCGAGTGGCCGTTGTCAGAGACCTTGGCGGTCCGCTTCTGCGCTGCTTCATCCAACGCAAAGCCCCGCTCGGCGATCGGCGCAGAGAGCGACTTGCGAAACGAACTCTTCATGGCCGCCAGCGGCACCAGGTCCTGGGGACGCTTCGGTCCGGCCAGGCTGGGCTGGATGGTGCCCAGGTCCAGCGTGATCAGTTGGGTGAACTTGGGCTCGGGGCCGTCGTCGGTGCGGAACAGCTGCTGCTCCTTGGCATAGCGCTCCAGCAGTTCGACCTCGGCCGCGGTGCGGCCGGTGCGGCGCATATAGACCAGGGTCTCCTCGTCGACCGGAAAGAAGCCCATCGTGGCGCCATACTCAGGCGCCATGTTGCCGATGGTGGCCCGGTCGGCCAGTTGCATGTGCGAAACGCCGGGTCCGAAGAACTCGACAAACTTGCCGACCACGCCCGCCTTGCGCAGGATGTTGGTCACGGTCAGCACCAGGTCGGTGGCCGTGGCCCCGGGGGGCAGGTGGCCGGTCATCTTAAAGCCCACGACCGCGGGCATGAGCATGTAGAGCGGCTGACCGAGCATCACGGCTTCGGCCTCGATGCCGCCAACGCCCCAACCCAGCACGCCGAGGCCGTTGATCATCGTGGTGTGGCTGTCGGTGCCCACCAGGGTATCGGGCACGGCCACCAGGTCGTTCTTGTCGCCGCGCAGGAACACGCCCTTGGCCAGGTACTCCAGGTTGACCTGGTGCACGATGCCCACGCTGGGCGGCACCACGCGGAAGTTGGCAAACGCGTTTTGACCCCAGCGCAGAAACTCATAGCGCTCGCGGTTGCGCTCATATTCCAGGTCGACGTTTTGCGTCAGGGCGCTGGCGCTATTAAACGCGTCGACCTGAACCGAGTGATCGATGACCAGGTCCACCGGAATCAGCGGATTGATTTTCTTAGGGTTGCCGCCGAGCCGCTGCATGGCGGCTCGCATGGCTGCCAGGTCGACCACGGCCGGCACGCCGGTGAAATCTTGCAAGAGCACGCGCGAAGGGTGGAAGGGAATCTCGACCTCGGCCGGCTTGGCCGCGTTCCACGAGGCCAGGTTCTTGACGTCCTCTTCCCGCACGATGTAGCCGTCGCAGTTGCGCAGGGCCGACTCCAACAGGATGCGGATCGAAAAGGGCAACTCGGAGATCTTGCCGAGTCCCAGCGACTCGAGCCTGGCGAGGCGGTAAAGCGTGGCGGGACCCTGTCCGGTTTCGAATCGTTCGCGGGCAGCGAACGGATCGGTTTTGCGCTCGTTCGACATGGTTTTGGCGTCCCTTTTACACTGAAAAAGCCGGGGCGGCGGCCATCCGGCGAAACCCTTCAATCGGCAAAATTGTACCCGAACCGGCCCGTTTTGTCTGCGGGTAAGGTCGCACGATCGTCGTGCGGTCAGCCGCGCATGGACGATGCGACGTCGCGGTCGGGCGCACATCGCGGCCGAGTTTGACCGAGGGTCAAGAGCGACCTAGGTTTGCCAGAGCGAGAGTTCCCGCTCCTGTCCTCATTTACGCGCAACCGCCCGCGTAACCACCATGACCGAAGTCACCAACGATAGTCTCTTGGCCCAAATGGCCGGACAGGCCGCCGGGGCCGATCCCTGGGCCGCTCTGGCCGCGTCGCCTCCCAAGCATGCGCAGGCCAGCGAAGCGGCCGATAAGGCGACCGACGAGAAGCTGGGCCAACTGCTCGATCGCATCCGCGACCTGGCGACGCCCGGCAGCTCCGCCGAGTTGTCCACGGCCCAGATCGTGGCCGGCGCGGCCACGCGCGATTCGTTCGTCCCGCTGGAGCCCGCCACGTTTGCCGAGGCCGGGCTGACCACCAGCGCCGTCGAAGGCCTGATGCTCAAGATGCTGCTCTCGCGCGGCGACACCACGGGCCGCCAGATCAGCGAGCACCTGCGACTGCCGTTCTTGATCCTCGACGAGCTCTTGCGGCAGATGAAAGCCGACCAACTGGTCGTTCACAAGGGCTCGGCCCCGATGAACGACTATCTCTACCAATTGACCGACATCGGCCGCGAACGGGGCCGGCGGTTAGCGGAGCACTGCACCTACTTCGGCGCCGCTCCAGTGGCGCTGCGCGACTATATCGCCGCCGTGGCCATCCAATCGCTGACCAAGCAGCATCCTACGTCCGGCGACCTGAGCCGGGCCTTCGACGACCTGTTGATCAACAAACGCATGCTGCGCCGTCTCGGTCCGGCCATCAACTCGGGCCGCGGTCTGTTCTTGTTCGGCGCGCCGGGCAACGGCAAGACCAGCATCGCCGAGCGGGTGACCAGGGCCTTTGGCCAGTTTATCTGGATTCCCCGCGCGATCGGCGTCGACGGCGAGATCATTCGCCTTTATGACCCCAACGCCCACGAGGAAGCTCCGCTGGAAAGCGGTTCGGGTCTGCTTAACGAGAGCCACATCGACCGCCGCTGGATTCGCATCCGCCGGCCCACGGTCGTGGTGGGCGGCGAGTTGACGATGTCCAACCTGGAAGTCACGCTCAATACCTCGACCGGCATCAGCGAAGCGCCGATGCAGCTCAAGAGCAATTGCGGCACGCTGGTGATCGACGACTTCGGCCGGCAGCGGATGAGCACCGACGAGTTGCTCAATCGCTGGATCGTGCCGTTGGAAAAGCGCTTCGATTATCTGAATCTGGCCAACGGCAAGAAGATCGAAGTGCCGTTTGACCAGTTGGTGATCTTCTCCACCAATCTCGAGCCTCGCGACCTGGTGGACGACGCCTTTTTGCGGCGTATCCCCTACAAGATCGAGGTCCTGGACCCGAACGAAGACGAGTTTCGCGACCTGTTCAAGATGATGGCGCCCAAACTGGGCTTCGAGTACGACGACAAGATCGTCACCTATCTGCTGGAGAAGCACTACCGGCCCACGGGCAAGGCCATGCGCTGCTGCCATCCGCGCGATCTGCTGATGCAGGTCCGCAACCTCTGCCTGTACGAGAATCGGCCGCTGGAGCTGACCGAAGACGCGATGGACTTCGCCACCGAGAACTACTTCGCAGTGATCTGACGCGGCGGGTCGAAGGGCGGCTAGTGCTCTGTCACAAACAGGTGTTCGAGTTGGGTGGCACTGGCTTCGCCAGTACAAGTCTTACGGAAGGCGAGAGATGAGATGCACTGGCAAAGCCGGTGCCACCCGGAAATCAAACTGCGACAGAGCGCTAAGCGGGTGGTTTGCCCGCGCTCTTCGGCGCGTTGCCGCCGGGGCGGAAGAACTCGACCGTCTTGGCCATCCCGTCGAAGATATAACGCATCGCCGAGTAGTGACCTGCCTCCCACCAGATGATCGGCGGCTCGCCAAAGGCCTTCCACAGCGCGACCGTGCAGACCGGCGGCACCACTTCGTCCTGGCTGGCGTTGAGCATCAGGATCTGCCGCGCGGGGTCGGGCCGGGCATAGCGGATCGGGTCGACCGGCGCCAGCGCCGCGAACAGCGACTCCTTGCTGCCCCCTTTCTCCAGCCAGTGCTTGCGCAGCGGCTCCAGCTCCTCGGAAGTCCAGGCCACCTCGCCCATGTCGCCGCCGGCCAGGATCAGGCAAGCCTTGTGAAAGCGGGGTTCCACGCCCGCGGCCAGGGCGCTGGTGATCCCGCCCAGGCTGATGCCCATGATGCCGAGCTGCTCGCGGTCGACCTCTTGCTGGGCTCCCAGCCAGGCAGCCGCCTGACGAACATCCAACACCGCCTGGGTCATGCCCTGCACGGTTTCGTGTGGGTCGAGCGAGACCATCCGCGCCGGCGACCCGGGCTGCCGCCGCTCGCCGTAGTAGGGCATCTTCAAAAAGAGCGCGGCGACCCCTTTCGAAGCCAGCGCGCGGCAAAACAACCGCGAGAGGTCAAAATCGCCCCCCATGATGTGCAACACGATCACGCCCGGCGCCCCCTGAGCGTCCACCGGGCAGAAGTACTCGCAGTGCACCGTGTTATTGGCCTCGTGCGGCGTGACCACGGGCGAAGGGAACGTGACCTTCGACATCCGCAGGTTGCGAGCCGTGGTGGCAACCGGCATTTGCTGAAAATCAAACGAATGCCGAGAGAGCTGAAACCGCTCGGGCACGGAAGCCTCGGTATCGGCCGGCAGGAACTCGACCGAGCCCGAGCGCGCGGGCGTGAGCTCGGTGGCGCGGGCTGAGCCGACGATCAGGAGTGCGATCGTCGCCATCCACATCACAATGGTACGTGCACTGTGCATCGGTTTGGCTTTCGACGGTTTGATTAGCTGATGCTGCTTGGTTGTAAGTGGCAACGCAGCTCTCAGGCAAGACGAATCGTTCGGACAGGTCGGTCGCGAGTCAAGCTACCGCGACCTTGGCGCGCAGTGCTGCATGGCCGCACAACCGTCTCCAGGCCGATAGCTTGCCCCAGCCCTCCGGTCCGCACGGCCTGTCCGCGCCATCCTGTGGCGTATAATTGCCTTATCCGACCGGGCATGCCAGGGCGTTTTGCCTCCTTGCCTGGGCGAGCGGAATCCCTGACCGATTTCTTGACGTTTCTCTTGGCGGGCGGACTCATGCGCAAAGTGCTGTTACTCGGGGCCGGCAAGATCGGCCGGATGATTGCCCGGCTGCTGTCGGCCTCGGGCGACTATGACGTGCTGGTGGGCGACGCCGACCTGCACGCTCTGGAGAGGGTCCGCGCCCAAAGCGGGGTCGACGTCGTGCGGTTGGACGCGGCCGATCCGCCCGAGGTCGCCAAGGCCCTGCGCGGCCGCGCGGCCGTGATCTCGGCTTTGACCTATGTGAGCAACCCGGCCATTGCCCGAGCGGCCTTGGAGGCCGGGGTCAGCTACTTCGATCTTACCGAAGACGTTGCCACCACGGACACCGTGGCCTCGATCGCCTCGAGCGCACTGCCCGGCCAGATCTTCATGCCGCAGTGTGGGCTGGCGCCGGGCTTCGTCTCGATCGTCGCCCAGCACCTGACCGACGCCTTCGAGTCGCTCGACACGCTCTATATGCGCGTGGGCGCGCTGCCGCAATTTCCTTCCAACGCCCTGATGTACAACCTGACGTGGTCGACCGATGGATTGATCAATGAGTATTGCAATCCCTGCGAGGCGATCCACCAGGGGCAGAGGATCAACGTGCTGCCGCTGGAGGGCAACGAGGACTTCTCGCTCGACGGCGTGCGCTACGAAGCGTTCAACACCTCCGGCGGACTGGGCACGCTGTGCGATACCTGGGACCAAAGGGTTCGCGAGCTCAACTACAAGACCATTCGCTATCAGGGGCATCGCGACCTGATGAATTTCTTGATCCGGGGCTTGCGGATGTACGAACGGCGCGAGCTGCTTAAAGACATCCTGGAAAAAGCTGTGCCGATTACCTTTCAAGACGTGGTCGTGATCTTTTGCACCGCCTCGGGTCAGCGCAAGGGGCAGTTCGTGCAGATCAGTGACGCGCGCAAGATCTATGGCCAGACCATCGACGGTGAGACCTGGAGCGCGATCCAACTGACCACGGCCGCCGGCGTCTGCGGCGTGGTCGACCTGTACTTCGACGGCAAGCTCACCGGCAGCGGCCTGGTGCGGCAGGAGCAGGTCAAGCTCAGCGAGTTTCTGGCCAACCGCTTTGGCCGGCAGTATCGTGGCTCCAGGCTGCAAACACACGCCGCCAATTCCAAGGATGCTCCGGAGGCCGGCCATGACCAACCTCGCAACTGAGCTGCTGGGGCGCTTGGGCGTCAGCGCTCCCGCGGCGCTGGCATTGGGCAACCAATGGCGCGGCGGCGGCGGTGAACCGCTGGTCGTGCGTAGCCCGATTGACGGCGCCGAGCTTGCCACGTTTCCACAAGCGACGCGGCCTGAGGCGCAGCTGGCGATCGACACAGCGGCGCGAGCATTTGCCACGTGGCAGCTCGTGCCGGCGCCGCGCCGCGGCGAGGTCGTGCGGCAGATCGGCGAACGGTTGCGCCGGCACAAGAGCGACCTTGCTCAACTCGTGACCCTGGAATGCGGCAAGATCCTGCAAGAGTCGGCGGGCGAAGTGCAGGAGATGATCGATATCTGCGACTTTGCCGTGGGGCTGAGCCGGCAGCTCTATGGACTCTCGATTGCCAGCGAGCGACCGGGGCATCGTCTGGCCGAACAGTGGCATCCGCTCGGTCCGGTGGGCGTGATCACGGCCTTTAACTTTCCGGTGGCCGTCTGGGCCTGGAACGCGATGCTCGCGCTGGTTTGCGGCGACACGCTCGTATGGAAGCCCTCTGAAAAAACACCTCTGTCGGCGATGGCCTGCCAGCAGCTCGCCTCCGACGTGCTGGCCGAAAACGGTTTTGAGAGCGGTGTGGTAAATCTGGTCATTGGCGCTGGCAAAGAAGTCGGGCAGGAACTGGCCGCGTCGCCCGCGCTGCCGCTGGTCTCGGCCACCGGTTCGGTCGCCATGGGGCGAGCTGTGGCGCAGACCGTCGCGTCGCGGCTCGGCCGCTCGCTGTTGGAGCTGGGAGGCAACAACGGGGCCATCGTCGCGCCGTCGGCCGATTTAGACCTGGCGCTGCGGGCGATCGTCTTTGCCGCGGCCGGCACCTGCGGTCAGCGCTGCACGACCCTGCGCCGGTTAATTGTGCACGAATCAATCGCCGACCTGGTGCTGGAGCGACTGCAAAAAGCTTACGCTAGCCTGTCGATCGGCGACCCTCGCACGCCGGGTACGTTGGTCGGACCGCTCATTGACGAACACGCGGCGGAAGAAATGGCTGCGGCGCTCGACCTCGCGCGGCAGCAAGGCGGCACCGTGCATGGCGGTGGGCGGGTGACCTCGGGCGCGCCGACGGGCGGAGCCTACGTGCGACCGGCAATCGTCGAGATCACGGCCGACGCGCCGATCGTCGAGGTCGAGACCTTTGCCCCGATCCTCTACCTGCTGCGTTACGACACCCTCGAACAGGCCATCGCACTCAACAATGGCGTGCCTCAGGGACTGGCCTCGGCCATCTTCACCGCGGACGTCCGCGAGGCTGAGCTGTTCTGTTCGCCGTCCGGTTCTGACTGCGGAATCGCCAACGTGAATATCGGCACCAGCGGCGCCGAGATCGGCGGTGCCTTCGGCGGTGAAAAAGAAACCGGCGGCGGACGCGAAAGCGGGTCCGACGCCTGGAAGAACTACATGCGCCGCGCAACCAACACGATCAACTACTCGCGCGACCTGCCGCTGGCCCAGGGAATTGAGTTCAACTTCTAGGCTGCGCGCCTCGCATATTCACCCTCGCTCGCAAGGCGGGAGAGGGTGGCTTGCGAAGCAAGCCGGGTGAGGGTATGCACCTGCCGAAGGATCGTCAGCTGCCATTTGCACTCGACGATACCCACTCCTCCGACCTCACATCACCGCCGCGATCGGCTGACCCTGGTAGAGCTGGTTGGGCCGGCCGTCGACGTCGTGAAATTCCTGGTTAGTCGGGATGCCCAGCAGGTTGAAGATCGTCGCGGCCAGGTCACCGGCCGTGTAGGCTTCGCTCGCCGGCTGACCCGCGTGGCGGTCGGTTTGGCCGATGATGCGGCCGCTCTGGATGCCGCCGCCCGCGAGGAAGCAGGGGAACACGTCGCCCCAATGATGGCGACCGGGCGTGAACGGTTCGCCGGCCGTGTTGCGACCGGTCGCGCTGATCGGAGTGACCCGCGGCGTGCGACCCATTTCGCCGCACATCACGATCAGCGTCTCGTCCAACAGGCCTCGCGCGGACAAATCATCCAGAAATCCGCTCAAGCAACGGTCGAGCGACGGCAGCAGGTAACCCTTCAAGTCGCGGAACGCGTTTTGGTGCGTGTCCCAGCCGCGCAGGTTGACCTGCACCATGCGGACGCCCGACTCGACTAACCGCCGCGCGACCAGAAAGGCCTGGCCCCACTCCTCGCGGCCGTAGAGGTCGCGCACGCTGTCGGTTTCCTGCGTCAGGTCGAACGGATTGTGCTTGCCCTTCTGGCCGAGGATCAGGTCCCAGGCCTGGCGGCGATAGTCGTCCATGGTGCGCATGGCCGCCGGCTCGTCGAGGGTGCGGCGCGCGGCGTCGAGCTCGGCGAGCAACTTGGCGCGGTTCTCCAGGTGGTCCAGGCCAAGACCCGTCGAGGCGCCGAGGTCCGGCAGATGGAAATCCGGGTTGCGGCAGCTGGCGTTGTCCCACCAGGCGCCGGGCTGCTTGCCGGGCCCGCGGGCAGCATCGTTCGGCTGGTCGTGGGCGAAGCAATTGGGGCACGAGCCGCCGCCGTCAGGCGAGTGGCAGGGGGGCGCCAGGTCGACGCGCCAGCGTGCGTACTTGCTGCCCAACATGCCCGATCCGGTGCCGGGCACCTGGACGCTGCCGCGCGGCAGCTCAACCACCGGCGGCAGGCCGTGGTGAGCCCGGCCGGGCAGGGCATAGGCAATGGCCGAGCCGATCGAGGGCCACTCAAAGCGGCGCGGCTTGACCAGGTGGATGGTCGAAGTGGTGTCGCCCGGCGGCAATTCACTGCGGCCGGTCTGCAACAGATACATGGCTGCGTTGTGCTCGCTGCGCAGTTGGGCCGGCGCTTTGTGGTGCAGCGTGCGCACGATTGTGTAGCGGTCCGAGCGGTCGGCCAGGCGAGGCAGGTATTCGCAGAACCGCACGCCGGGGGTTCGCGTGGCGACCGTGCCATAGTCACCGCGAATCTCGGCCGGTGCGTCGGGCTTGGGGTCCCAGGTCTCGTGTTGCGAGGGGCCGCCCGATTGAAAGATGAACACGACGCTCTTGGCCTTGGCCGCCGTGGGCGTGACCGTTTTCGCCTGGCCCTCTGCCCGCAGCAGGTCCCCGAGGCCGATGCCAAACAGCGACAACCCGCCCGCTTCCAGCAACTGCCGCCGACCGATCCGCGGATGGTCGCTTGTCACGCAGCCGGAGCGATGATGACGGTGAGGCATGTTCGTGCACGAGCAAGGGCAAGGGCAGGGGAGAAGCCGAACGAACCGCGGGCAGGTGCGGGCAATCTTAAGCCATCGTCGTGCGGTTCGCAATCATTTGCAGTACCTGGTAAACGGAGGCCGCAGACCCTCCGGGCGCCAGCGTCTTGCCCAGCCAGCCACCGGAACCTCGGCGAATTCCTGTCATACTAACTACTTGACAGATCGGAATATCACGATATTATTACCTATAGAGAGAGTGGAACTAGTCCGAGGCCGATTTCATGACCACTGCCAAGCTGAGACTGACGAAGCTGGACGCCCTGGGCGAGGCCGCCGAGTGCCTGCGCACGTTGGCCCATCCGCATCGGCTGCGAATGGTGCAGATGCTGTTGCAGAGTAACTTCACCGTCGGCGAGTTGGCCGAGGCCTGCGATCTGCCCAGCGCCATGGCGTCGGAGCATCTGCGGCTGATGCAGCGGTGCGGTTTTTTGACCAGTGACAAGGAAGGCCGCAAGGTTTATTACCGCGTGGCCGAGCCGCACTTGAAAAGCATTCTCAAGTGCATTGAGGACCGTTTTGGCGTCGGAGCCGGCGGCCGGTAGATGCCGGTCCTTTTTTTGGACAAATATGTCGAACTGTTGCGACATATATACGTAACATCCTAAGGCCACTTCGGCTGGAGAAATACCATGAGCAACGCCACCATTTCCGCACAGCAATTGCACGACCTCGTTCAGCAGGGCCAGAGCGTGGAGTTGATCGACGTCCGCACGCCGATGGAATTCCGCGAGGTCCACGTCGGCTTTGCCCGCAACCTGCCGCTCGACCAGTTGAACGCCGCGCAAGTGACGGCCGGGCGGAACGGCGCGGGCCCTCCGCTGTATGTCATTTGCCGCTCGGGCAAACGGGGCGCGCAGGCCTGTGAGCAGCTCGCGGCCGCCGGCTATACGAATGTCGTGAATGTCGAGGGGGGCACGCAGGCCTGGGACCAGGCCGGATTGCCGGTGGTTCGCGGCCAGGCGGCCATGTCGCTGGAGCGCCAGGTGCGCATCGCGGCCGGTTCGCTGGTCGTCGTCGGCACCGCGCTGGGATACTTCCTCCACCCGATCGGGTTCGCGCTGGCAGCGTTTGTCGGCGCGGGGCTGGTGTTTGCGGGCATCACCGACACCTGTGGCATGGGCCTGCTGCTGGCCCGAATGCCGTGGAATCGAGTCTCGCCGGCCGACGGGGCCGTCTGTGATGGAAATACGCAGAAGTCATGCTGCGGTTGAACGAAATCAATACGGAATCATTTGCAACTTGAATCAGCCTAACTGAGCAAGGAGAAGATCATGAGTTCGCTAAGCCAAGTGACCCAAGCGTCGTTTTCGACCGACGTGCTCCAATCCAACGTGCCGGTGCTGGTCGACTTTTATGCCGACTGGTGCGGCCCCTGTCGGATGCTCGCACCGACCTTGTCTCGGCTGTCCGAAGAATTTGCAGGTCGCGTGAAGATCGTGAAGGTAAACGTGGACACCGAGCCGCAGTTGGCCGGCCAGTTTCAGGTGGAGTCAATTCCCACCCTGGTGTTTTTCAACCGCGGCGCGATGATCGGCCGAACGGCCGGGCTGACGCCGGAGGAGGGCCTGCGGCAAGTACTCACCAAGCTAGCCGGCGTGGCGCCGGTCGCGAGTGGCGCTGCGCGGTAATGCATGCGAGCGACGTCCGCTCAGGTTGACTTTCAAGCGAATAACATTCTTCCAGGAGCCGGGTCCATGATTCTCAAACAATACTACTTGGGTTGCCTGTCACACGCGTCGTACTTGATCGCCGACGAAAAGACCAAGGTCGCCGCCGTGGTCGACCCGCAGCGCGACATTGAGCAGTATCTCAGCGACGCGAAGGCGGGCGGATACTCGATCCGGTACGTCTTTCTCACGCACTTCCACGCGGATTTCCTCGCCGGCCACATCGAGCTGCGCGACCGGGTAGGCGCCAAAATCTGTCTCGGTCGCCGTGCCGAGCCCGAGTTTCCGGCGACGCTGCTGGCCGACGGCGACCGCGTCGAGTTTGGCGACGTTCGCTTGCAGATCCTGGAAACCCCCGGCCATACGCCCGAGGGCATCTCGATCCTGGTGTTCGACCTGGCAAAAGACGTTGACACTCCGCAGGCCGTGTTGACCGGCGACACACTGTTCATCGGGGACGTCGGTCGCCCCGACCTGCTGGCCTCGATCGGCGTCACGGCCGACGAACTGGCCGACATGCTGTATGACTCGATCACCAGCAAGCTGGTGAAGCTGCCGGATGAGACGCTGGTCTATCCGGCACACGGCGCGGGTTCGATGTGCGGCAAGAACTTGAGCAAGGAGACAGTCTCGACGATCGGCGAGCAGAAGAAATTTAACTACGCGCTGCAGCCGATGAGCCGCGAAGACTTCAAGACCATCGTCACCGCCGAGCAGCCCGAGGCGCCGAGCTATTTTGTGCACGACGCGATCCTGAATCGGCAGGAGCGTCCGAATCTGGAAAAGACTCTGGCTGAATCGCTCAACGCGCTCACGCTCGAAGAAGTCCTGCGGCTGAAGAATCAAGGCGCGCAGTTGCTCGATGTGCGCGAGGCGATCGACTTTGCCGGCGCCCATCTCGCCGGTGCGATCAACATCGGTATTCAGGGGAAGTATGCGACCTGGTGCGGCACGATGCTGGACCACGTGCGGCCGATCGTCGTCATCGCCGACATCGGCGCCGAGGAAGAGTCCGTCATGCGTTTGGGCCGGATCGGTTTTGACAACGTTGCCGGATACCTGGCCGGAGGCATGGAAGCGCTGCGGGAGCGGCCCGAGTTGACTGCGCGGATCGAACGGATCACCGCGGTGGCTCTGGCAGAACAGTTTGACGGCGCGGCCGCGCCGACCGTCGTCGACGTGCGGAGCGAGAAGGAGTGGGCAGCCGGTCATATCTCGGGCAGTCTGAATATCCCGCTCAACCATCTGCGCGAGCGCGCGGGAGAGATCGCCACAGATCGACCGGTGGTAGTGCACTGCGAGGGAGGATACCGCTCGGCCATTGCTGCCAGCGCGCTGACGCAGACGGGCCGCAACGACGTGCTGGACATGGTCGGCGGATTCAAGGCCTGGGCGGCGTCGAAACTGCCTGTCGCGACGGCGGCGACCGCAGACGCCTGACTCGCTGCCATACGGCAGAAAGGAAGTTCTATCGATGCTCCTCGCCGTCGTACTGGGAACCCTGGTCGGCTTCTCGCTCGGTCTCACCGGGGGCGGCGGGGCGATTTTCGCCGTGCCGCTGCTGGTCTACGGCATAGGCCTGCCGGCCCGCGAGGCAGTGGGCGTTTCACTGTTGACCGTGGGCGTGACGGCGCTGGTCGGGTTTGTCCAGCGAGCGAAGGCGGGACAGGTCGAGTTTCCGACAGGATTGCTGTTTGCCCTGGCCGGCATGATCGGCGCGCCGCTGGGCACGGCGTTGGCCGAGAGACTGCCTGAGCTCGTCCTGTTGAGCCTGTTTGCCGCGCTAATGCTGGTGGTCGCGATTCGCATGTGGCGGCAGGCGGCAAACTCGGCAGCGAGGCTGCCGATCCTCGTCGACGACAACGCCGGACCCGCTTGTCGTCGCGACCCCGAGGGCAAGCTGCGATTGACGTCAAAGTGCGCCCTGCTGCTGGGCGTGGTGGGATTGGGCGCGGGGGTGCTGGCGGGCGTATTTGGCGTCGGTGGTGGCTTCATCATCGTTCCGGCACTGGTAATGTTCAGCGGCATGGGCATGCAACGGGCCATCGGTACATCGCTTTTGGTCATTGCATTGATCAGTGCCTCCGGCACAGCCAGCCATTTGTTCGCCGGCAAGGACCTGCCTTTGGAAACCGCGGCTCAATTCAGCGCCGGTAGCGTCGCTGGGTTGTTTGCCGGTAGCAGTCTTGCGGGGCGGTTGGCGGGCCCAACGCTGCAACGAGTATTTGCCGCGGCCATCGTGGCGGTTGCGTGTTACGTGATTCTGCGAACATTCTGGCAATAGGAGAATGATGATGCGCGTCGAATGGGTAATTGTCTTGGCACTCGCCGCGACGTATGGCGCCCCGGCAGAAGAGTCTGAGCCGCGGTTTCCACAGGTCGTGGGGTACGGCGGAGTCGTCGACACGCCCGCCGCGGCCGAGCCGCCGCGTCGCGGAGCAAAGATCATCTTCGATATCACGACGGAAGCCCCTGCCGGAGAGGTCAACCCGGGCTTGGTCAGCGTAGCCCGCTACCTGAATCTGAATGCCGCCGCAGGACTAACACCCGCGGATGTTAAGTTGGCGCTGGTATTGCACGGCCCAGCCACCCGCGCGGCGCTGGGCGATGCCGGATACGCGAAGCACACCCAGACGGCCAAGAACCCCAGTCTGGAGTTGATTCACAAGCTGAAGGCATGCGGTGTCGAGGTCTTCGTCTGCGGTCAGTCGTTGGCCCGCAATAAGTTTGACCAGGCCGAAGTCGCCGGCGACGTGGCAATTGCCGTATCGGCCATGACCGTCAACGCCAACCGGCAGCAGGATGGCTTCTCATATCTCTCGATACATTAACGCGGCGATACCGCAGGAACGCATTATGCACGCTGTACCAAGTTGTGTGAGTCTGTCGTTGGCGACCGTCTTGCTGCTTGCCTCGCCGGTCATGTCGCAACAAGTAGGAGGACACGGTCCGCGCGGCGGCGACCCGGCGTTTGCCGCCGATCGCGAACTGTTTCACTTTCTCTTGCAGCATCGGGCCGAAATCCGCCGCGAAGTGACCCTGCTCGACAACGGCGTGGAGACACTTACCGAATCTGACGAACCGGAAGTTGTGTCAGCGATCCGCAAACATGTGGCGTCGATGGAAGCGCGAGTCAAGGACAAGAAATCGATCCACCGTCGCGATCCGCTATTCGCGGAACTGTTTCGCCACGCCGATCAGATCACGTTTGCTAACGAAAGAACGAACAATGGCATGCGAGTGATCGAAACGGCGAGCGACCCGTACGTCGTAAAACTGATTCAGTCGCATGCCAACGTCGTCTCCCTTTTCATCAAGCACGGATTCGCCGAAGTTCATCGCAATCATGACCTGCCCGCAAAACCGTAAGGGACATAACCTGTGAAAGGCTTATCGTTGAAGGATCACTACCAGGTGCTGATCCTCGGTGGCGGCACTGCCGGCATCACGGTGGCCGCGCAACTGCGCCGCAAGCTCAAGGCCTACGACGTTGCGATCGTGGAGCCCTCCACCAAGCACTATTATCAGCCGCTGTGGACGCTGGTCGGCGCAGGCGTGTTTCGCAAGGAGCTTAGCGAGCGGGCCGAGTCCGCCTTTATCCCCCAGGGCGCGGACTGGATTCGCGAGCACGTCGCTGAGATTCACCCCGAACAGAATTTTGTCGTGACCCGCCAGGGGCAGCGCATTGGCTACGACTACTTGGTGGTTGCGCTCGGCATCCAGATCGACTGGGGCAAGATTCCGGGGCTTCAGGATGGGATTGGCCGCCACCAGATCTGCAGTAACTATTCCTACCAGCAAGTGGAGTACACGTGGGAATGCATCCGCAACTTCCAGGGCGGGACGGCGCTGTTTACGATGCCCAATACGGCCGTCAAGTGCGGTGGCGCGCCGCAGAAGATCATGTACCTCGCCGACGATCATTTCCGCCGGTCCGGAGTGCGCGACAATTCGCAGGTCGTCTTTGCCTCAGCGCAGGGATCGCTGTTCGCCGTGGAGCGCTATCGCAAAACGTTGGAGAAAGTTGCCCAGCGCAAAAAGATCGACGTGCGACTGAAGCACAACCTGGTGGAGCTCAAGCCAAAGCCCGAGCTCAAGGAAGGGATCTTCGAGCACGTCGAGACTCACGAGCGCGTCACCATCCCGTACGACATGATCCACGTGACGCCGCCGATGAGCGCTCCCGACCTCATTAAAACAAGCTCCCTGGCGAATTCCGCGGGTTGGGTTGACGTCGACAAGTACACGCTCCAGCACCCTACGTTCTCTAACGTTTTCCCAATCGGCGATTGCAGCGGGTTACCGACCTCGAAGACGGGGGCGGCGATTCGCAAACAGGCACCCGTGCTGGTCGATAACCTGGTTTCGGCGATCCGCGGCGAAGCTCTCTCGGCCCGGTACGACGGTTACACTTCGTGTCCGCTCGTCACGGGCTATGGCAAGCTCGTGCTGGCCGAATTCGACTACGAAGGAACGCCCCAAGAAACTTTTCCTTTTGATCAATCCAAAGAGCGCCTCTCGATGTACCTGCTGAAGGCCTACGCCCTGCCGCGGCTCTATTGGAACGGCATGCTGCGAGGCCGCGGGTGAGCATTCGCCGCAATCGCTCCGCGGCCGGTGGCGTCTAATGGCGGCGAATCGACGCCAATGGGGAGACCATCCTGTCAGCCGCGACGACGGCAGCGCGGATCGCTTAGAATGTACGACCAAGGCTGGCGACCGCCACAGTAAGATTCATCCCGAGAGAAACAAAATGATAAATATCCTAATCTGCTTGTTGATCGGTCTCTTGGCGGGCACTCTCAGCGGCCTCATCGGCATTGGGGGAGGTATCATCATTGTTCCGGCGCTAGTGATGTTCATCGGTTTGTCGCAACACATGGCGCAGGGAACGACGTTGGCGATGCTGGTGCCACCGGTCGGCATTGCTGCCGCTTGGACCTACTACCGGGCGGGGTTTGTCGACCTGCCACTCGCCGTCTGGCTGTGCGTCGGATTTGTTGCGGGGACGGTGCTGGGTTCTCGGTTCGCCGTGCTGGCCTCGGAGCAAACCCTCGAGCGCGCCTTCGGCGTAGCCTTGATGGTGGTCGCCCTGAAAATGTTCCTGTTTCGCGCACACTGATGTGCGACGAGCGTTTCCGCGACGAACCCTCTCGGTCGGCTGATCACGACAGTTCACGTCCCTGGCGCAGGTAACGGGAAACGTCCTGATACATAGGCCCCACCGCGCGGACCGCCTGCTTGAGCTTGCCAGTGCTGACGCGGAACCGCCTGGACCAGAACTCGAGATCTGCCAGGACTAGCACATTGATTTGCGTTGAAGCGCCGGGCCAGGATTGTGTTCGTTTGTCGACGGTGGCCATGGATTGTGCCTCCGGTGCCATGATGGACTACCGGGGGAGACGTACGCAAACCGCGCGCCGCTGTTTCAGGCCCGCAACGACGGCTTAAGGGATGTCTAGGAGGTCGCGCCGGGTGCCGATTGGTTCGCCGGCGGCCAGCGCGGCGGCTGGCACCGCAGGATCCGGCGAACTACGTTGGACGCGCTGGGGACTATATTGGACGCGCTGACCGCCGCGTCGGCTCGAATCGCCGAGCCCTGACTTCTTGACCGGTCGCGCTACTCCGCGCGTGCCAATCGTCCCGCCAGCGCGAATGCGCCCAGCACGCCTGATTGATTGCCCAGGCCGGGCGGGACGATGTAACTTTCGATGTTTTCGGTGATCGCCGGCGATTGCACATAGTTGTTCAGCAATTGCTGCACCTCGGCGCGGATCAGCGGAAATAGCGCCGGCTGCTGCATTACACCGCCGCCCAGGATGATCCGTCGCGGCGAGAGCGTGCAGACCAGGTTCACCAGGGCCAGCGAAAGGTAGTGGGCCTCGAGCTGCCAGGCCGGATGGTCGGCCGGCAAGGTCTCGCTCGCCTGTTGCCAGCGGGCGTTCATCGCCGGGCCGCAGGCCAAACCTTCCAGGCAGTCGCCGTGGAACGGGCAATGGCCGGGGTAGGGGTCGCGCGCGCGATCGTGGGGAATGCGCATGTGCCCCATCTCCGGATGTATCAGTCCGTGCAGTAACTTGCCGCCGACCAATCCGCCGCCGCCGATGCCGGTGCCGATGGTCAGATAAATCAGGTCGTCGATACCCTGGCCGGCGCCCCACTGCCATTCGCCGAGCGCCGCGATGTTGACGTCGGTGTCAAAGCCCACCGGCACGCTTAGGGCCGCGCGCACTGGGCCGACCAGGTCGGTGTCGCCCCAGTTGGGCTTGGGCGTGGTCGTGATCCGGCCGAAGCCGGGCGAGGCAAGGTCGGGATCGATCGGCCCGAACGACGCAATGCCCACCGCGGCGAGCTTGCCGTGTTTGGCGCACTCGGTCCGAAAGAACTCGATCGCGCGGCCGATCGTTTCCGCCGGCGTCGTGGTGGGAATACGCGACAGAGCGCGGAGGTCGTCAGGCCCTGTGCCCACGGCACAGACAAACTTGGTGCCGCCCGCTTCAATGCCGCCGACGAGTGGGTTCATGGAGAACTCGTTTTCTGTAGCCGGCCTCTGTGAAGCCGGAGTCCTGCCGCAATGTACCGGGGTCACAGACCCCGGTTACAGAGCTGTCAACGTCGACCATAGCGTTTTCTGTAGCCGGCCTCTGTGAGGCCGGAGTCCTGCCGCAGGGCACCGGGGTCACAGACCTTTCCATTTGCCACAATCTTCACTGCAGTCATAGCATAGTGGCTGGGTTGGTTTGAGCAATGGAGGGCAATCCATGAGTTGGGCGAGCGAGGAGTTGCGCGAGCTTGATC
>Ga0163144_10004292_pt1 | contig 32153 bp, 21 predicted proteins | sample OliLak19BULKMAT1_FD_123175 | JGI IMG/M metagenome (GOLD analysis project Ga0163144, IMG submission 123175) | Freshwater microbial mat bacterial communities from Lake Vanda, McMurdo Dry Valleys, Antarctica - Oligotrophic Lake LV.19.BULKMAT1 | ecosystem: Environmental > Aquatic > Freshwater >... | reverse complement strand
GCGTGCACCGGGAAGCAAGGCATCTACAACATTTGATGGTTATAAAGTTGATAGCATGGCCGTAGCAGGTACACGTGAGGTGCTTAATGTAAGCACCAGTAATAATAAGATTTTCACTACCAAGGTTATTGAAGGTAAACTTACCTGGGATAGTGGCCGTTGGGTAAAATGGAGCAGCATAAGAACTGTGGCCCAGGTAGAAGGTAACGGCACTCCTTTTTTCCCATTAGATGATATTTTTTCAATTACCGGGGGTGGCCGTGGAGAAAACAGCAGAGGAAATAGCTGGGGGCATGAAGTTATCGAGCCACTGATTAAGAAATTCACCTGTCGCTGGATATCAAAAGGTGTTTTACGAATCAGGTTTAATGATACAAACGGTGTATTGAATTTCGGCAACGGAGAGTGTGATAATAAAGCAGTACTTACCGTAAATGGCAATAGTAGAATCATTACTTTACCCTAAGAAAAAACACTTGTATCTGATAAAAGAAATTGTACCTTAGCGAAAGTTTTCATAGGGTACGGATTAAAAACGGGCCAGGGTTTCCACCCCGGCCCTCCTTTTTTACAATACTTTTTCTCCAATTGCTTCAAAACGGTAACCCTCAACCGAAAACAATTTCAGGCATTCAGCAAGGGCAAATTTCATATTCGGAAAGGCCTTTTCACTGTCATGAAATACAATAACAGACCCGGCCCCGGTTTTCCTTTTTACATATTCGAAACATTTTTGAGGACTGATGGTTATATCAAAATCAGCACTTAATACATTCCACATAATAATCCTATATGGCGGATTAGCTTCTTGTAACAGCTTTGCCTGGAAAGCATTTATTTTTCCATAAGGGGGTCTGAAAAGATCAGAATCGATCCAATGAGCAGCTTCTTTTATGTTATTCAACCAAAGTTTATCATCAGTTTCAGACCCATTGAGATGATTGTGGGTATGATTGCCAACACGATGCCCTTCCATTAAAATGCGTTTGAAAATCTCTGGGTGATCAACCACATTTTTGCCGATACAGAAAAAAGTTGCTTTTGCATTATATTTTTTGAGTTCATCTAAAACAAACGGTGTTGCTACAGGATGGGGGCCATCATCAAAAGTGAGATACATGATCTTTTCTTTTGTTGGTATTTCCCAGGTGAGGTTTGAAGGAAACACCATCCGAAGCCACCAGGGTGTTGTAATGATATAACGCATAATTGAAATTAGTACACAAAACCATATCCTGTAATCTGAACCAGTAAAGCAGCATAAAAAAAGCGTTTACCTTTCTTTGAAAGAAACATTGCCTGTGTTTGTGGCAACAATAGTTCGTTGGCATACAGTCTTTCATCTTCATGATTTTTTGATGCTGTAGTGCCGGAAAGGATCGCCTCTGCACAATATTTTTCCAGCAAAGCAGGTAAGGTTTGATAAAACAAGGATGTACTGATAAACACATCAGCACCCAATACTTTGTTACCTGTAGATGCAATGATGCCAACAATACTGCTGTCTTTCATTCTTAGCTGCTGTAAAAAATACTGTATATAAAAATTACTGGTATCTGTAATTTTTTTATTGCCAAGCAAGACCGCATAAGAAGAAGAACCGCTTTGATTGTTTTGCTTCAGCAAACGTCTTATTTCATCCCACACTTTTGTTTGATTTTTAGCGGTATCAATAATGTTCTGTAAACCACTCCCTGTTGTTCCCCTATAAGTAAATTTTTTTTCAGCGCTACTCCAACGTGCTTCTTCAATACAATAAACCGGAACAATATGTTGCTTTCCTGAACGAAGAATGGTGTCTTTGGCAAACACTCTGTCTTGCCTGCCTCCCATTACAATTTCACCACTTTTGATGACGAGGTCTTTGCCACTTTTATTTTCAATTACAAGAATATTAATATTGTCTATCATATAATTTCCCCGTTCCCTGATTTGAACCGTTCCTTTGCCCATACCTGTTTTCAATGAAATGCTGGATGGATTTACAACGCTGCTGTCATCTGCCTTCTCAAGGCGCTTGATGGGTATGATTTTAAGATGACGAAACACAATAGCACTGTCGTACTCTACAACCAAAGAAGGAAATGTAAAATCAGATTGTGCATTTACAGTATTGCAGATAAGCAGAAAAAAAACCAGCCATTTCATAGCCCGATAAAAGTAATGGAAATAACGGTGAACAATAACCTTACTTCTTAACTGGTTTCATTGAGGCAGAAATGAATGCATGTTTGACTTTATCTTTGCCGCATGAGTGTAAGAGTACGTTTTGCTCCCAGTCCCACGGGAGGGTTGCATTTAGGAGGTGTACGCACCGTATTATATAATTATTTATTTGCTAAACATCATGGCGGTGAATTTGTGTTGCGTATTGAAGATACTGATCAAACACGTTTTGTAGCAGGTGCAGAAGAATACATTTTTGATTGTTTGAAATGGTGTGGTCTTCAGCCCGATGAAAGTCCGTTACATGGAGGCCCTTATGGTCCTTACAGACAAAGTGAACGCAAAGAGATGTATCGTAAGTATGCTGAAACATTAGTAACCCATGGTCATGCTTACTATGCATTTGATACCAAGGAAGAACTGGAGCAGATGCGTGAATCTTTTAAAACGGAAGAAAATACCTCTCCCCAATATGATCATAACATCCGTAAAAAAATGCGAAACAGTTTAACACTTACAGATGTTGAAGTAAAAGAATTATTGGAAAAAGATACAAGACATGTGATCCGGATTAAAATGCCGGAACATGAAATAGTAAGTTTTACCGATATGATCCGGGGGGAAGTGAGTTTTCAAACAGACCTTGTTGATGATAAAGTTTTACTGAAAGCAGATGGAATGCCAACCTATCACTTAGCTGTGGTTGTTGATGATTACCTCATGAAGATCACCCATGCTTTTCGTGGAGAAGAATGGTTGCCCAGTGCGCCTGTACATTTATTACTTTGGAAATATTTAGGATGGGAAAAGCATATGCCGCAATGGGCACATTTGCCATTGATACTCGGTCCTAATGGAAAACTCAGCAAACGGGATGGTGCCAAGTATGGGTTCCCCGTGTTTGCTATGAACTGGACCGATCCCAAAACCAATGAACTCACAGAAGGTTTTTTTGAGAAAGGATTTTTACCTGAAGCATTTATCAATTTACTGGCGGTACTTGGCTGGAATGATGGTACAGAACAGGAATTATATACAATGGACGAGCTAATTGCCAGCTTTGATATAAAACGTGTACACAGTGCAGGAGCTAAGTTTGATTATGAAAAAGCAAAATGGTTCAATCATGAATGGATTAAGAGTAAGGATGTACGAAGTTTGAAGTACGATGTACGACTTGTTCTTGAATCGGGCGGTCTTATAATTAGTGATGACATTTATCTTGAAAAGATTATTGAACTGGTGAAAGACCGTTGTACGTTATTGCCCGATTTTGTGCAGCATGCAGGATTCTTCTTTAAAGCACCAATCACATTGGATGTGGATGCAGTAAAATCGAAATGGAATGAAGAAAAGAAAAATTTCTTTGTTGAATATGGGGAAAAGCTGAATACAATCACCAACTGGTCATTTGCTGAAATTGAAGATGCATTTAAAGAACTGGCAACAGAAAAAAATATTAAATCAGGCGAACTACAACTGCCCATGCGTATTATGCTGGTTGGAGGAAAGTTTGGTCCGGCCGTTTTTCAAATTGCTGAGTTGATTGGTAAAGAAGAAACGGTGAAGCGGGTGAACTATGCGTTGAGTTTGTTGTAAAGAATTTGTTTATACAGAAAGGGCCTCTGCATTTGCAGAGGCCCTTTTTTATTCAAGTTTTTATCCCTGTTTTCGTATCAACTCCATCAACTCAGCAAAAGAACCAGTGCCTAACTCTTCAATCATTAGTAGATCGGCTCTCTCCAGCTTAAACAAGCCATCAGTATTCAGCTTAACTTGTTCGGGTGTGCGGATGCCGGGTATGATGGTAGATACTTCGTCATAACTTAAAATGTAACTCAGCGCCAGTTGTGTTTTTGTGCAATTGTATTTGCTACACAGTTCCCATACCGGAGCTGTGGCTTTAAGCGTAGCATCAATCACTTCTTTTGTTAACCGGTTTTTACGGTGGTCATTTTTGGTAAAATTTGTTTGCTCATCGAACTTGCCTGTAAGTAAGCCAAATTGTAAAGGCATACGTGCGATAATACCATAACCTTTTGCATCAGCTGTTTTCATTAACGGCAATGCTTTCTGGTTAATGATGTTCAGCACTAACTGAAATCCATTACCAAGATGATTGTTCAGCAAAAATTCTGCATCATCTTTTGGTTCAAATGTATTTAACGATAAACCCCAGTAACGAATCTTGCCCTGTTGTTGTAATTGCTGCATGGCTTCAACGCATTCGCCATTTTGCAAATGCGTTAAACGGGCAGTATGCAATTGATAGTAATCAATTACATCTCTGTTCAATCGTTTTAATGATGCTTCACAAGCAGCGAGGATATATTCCTTTGAATAATCAATTGTGAACTGTTCATTTCTTGCAACGTTGCCAACTTTCGTGGCAATGATTACATCACTCTGGTTGCCGATTTCCCTGCCGATCATTTTTTCCGAATGACCAATACCATAAATATCAGCCGTATCAAAAAAGTTGATACCTGCGTCCAATGCTGCGTGTATGGCCTTAACAGAAATATGATCGTCTGCATCGCCCCAACCAATGGCTGTAGTGCCAATCATAGCACCGCCACCAATGGCCCAGGCACCAAAACCAATTTCACTTACCGATAGTTTCGTATTGCCAAATTTTCTGTAGTTCATGCTGTAATTTACACATAAGCGATTATCTTAACTTTATGAACCTTACCAAATCAATCTGGCCATTTATTTTCCTGCTGGCGCTCATTAAATTTGCTTTGCCTTTTTTTCTGCAACATCCCATTTACGAATTACACAGGGATGAATTTTTATATCTGGAACAAGGTCATCATCTTGCATGGGGTTACATGGAAGTACCACCGATGCTTTCCTGGTTATCATGGATCATCATTCAATTAGGCAGCAGTTTCTTTTGGGTAAAATTCTGGCCTTGTTTTTTTGGTGCCCTTACACTTGTCATCACCTGCGAGATGGTTCTTGAAATTGGTGGAAAGTTGTTTGCTGTTTTTATTGCAGGCCTGTGTATACTTTTTACTGGTTACCTGCGAATGCATTTTTTATTCCAGGCTAATTTTTTAGAAGTTTTCTGGTGGGCGTTGAGTGCTTACTTTATCATACGTTATAACAATACCAAACAAATCAGATATCTGTACTGGATTGGTTTTGCATTTGGTTGCGGCTGGCTGAGTAAAAACTCTGTTTCTTTTTTCATTATTGCTTTTGTGATAGGCTTGTTGCTCACACAATATCGTTCGCTCTTTTTGAATAAACATTTATATGGTGCAGGGTTGCTTGCTTTCATCATTGCATTACCCAATCTCATGTGGCAATACAATCACAACTGGCCACTGCTGCATCATATGCAAGAGTTGAGAGAAACACAATTGAAGTTTATAAATCCTGCTGACTTTTTGATGGGGCAGGTATTGATGTTTTTTCCTGCCTTTTTTATCTGGATGATAGGATTGATATGGCTGTTTACTGTAAAAGGAAAAGATTATCGAATACTGGCATGGATGTACCTGGCAGTGATTGTTTTACTGATTGCATCGAGTGGAAAAAACTATTATTCAATTGGAGCATACCCCATGTTGTTTGCTGCCGGTGCAGTTGCATTGCAGCAATGGACAACGGTAAAATTAAGATGGGTGAGATGGGTAACAGCTTCAGTGATTTTATTTCTTGCATGGGTGATCTTACCAATGGCTATGCCGATATGGGAACCCGATAAACTAGCTGCTTTTTATATAGAAAAAAAGATTGAAAACACGGGTGCACTGAAATGGGAAGATCAAAAGAACCATTCACTACCACAGGACTTTGCTGATTATCTTGGGTGGAAAGAGATTACATCGAAAACCGAATCATTTTATCAATCATTGCCCAAAGCAGAAAGAGACCGTACGGTTATCTATTGCCGTCATTATGGATTAGCAGGGGCATTGAAGTATTATGGAAAGGATGAAGCCTTCAAATCAAAAGTGATCAGCGATAACGGATCTTTTCTGCATTGGATAGCTGATGATTTCGATTTCAAACATTTGATTTTTGTTGGTCGCCATATGCCTGATAGTGATGATGAAGTGTTTCAGCATTTTGCGAAAGTAACCTTGATTGATTCGGTAACGTACAAACATTCACGCCAGTTAGGAGATAGAATTATCTTTTTTGAACAGGTTGATTCCATCGGATCAAAACTGGCAGCAGACGGGTTGAAACAAATGAAACAAGAGTTCAACCGTTGATTTCTTTATTTTCGTAACTCAAGATTGACGTATGAACAGACCCATCAGAGTTTTAATTGCCAAAGTTGGATTGGATGGTCACGACCGTGGTGCCAAAGTAATTGCTACCGCCTTGCGTGATTCAGGAATGGAAGTGATCTACACGGGTCTCCGTCAAACACCGGAGATGGTGGTGAATGCTGCTTTGCAGGAAGATGTGGACGCCATTGGTGTAAGCATACTTAGCGGTGCACATAATACCGTTTTTCCAAAAATAATTAAGCTGATGAAAGAAAAAGAGATGAATGATGTGCTGCTTACAGGTGGCGGCATTATTCCCGAAGATGATATGAAAAAATTGAATGAAATGGGTGTTGGAAAGTTGTTTGCCCCGGGCACGCCTACAACTGAAATTGCAAATTATTTAAAAGATTGGGTGAAAGCCAACAGAAGTTTTTAACTTTAAATCATGAAAAAACAGATCAAAGTTTTTAAAAGTTTTGAAGAGCAGGAAGAGTATCAAGTAGAAATGATGCGAAATTCAACTGCATTTGAAAGACTTAAAACTTTGTTTCAAATGCAGAAAACTACAAAACTATTTCATCCTGCAATTGACAAAACCAGGAAAATAATCATCCATAAAAATGGACATACTCAACCATGAATTTTTGCTATTTCTTAAATGTGCACAACAGAGTGGTTTAAGATATCTTCTTATTGGCGGCTATGCTGTAAACTATTACGGCTATAACAGAAATACGGATGATCTGGATGTTTGGCTGGCACCTACAAATGAAAATAAAGAGGCTTTTATTAAAACACTTTTGTGTATGAATTATACAGTAAGTGAAATTGCCCTTTTAAAAGATGAAGACTTTACAGGTTATTTTATTGGTACAATAGGTTCTGATGATGCAATAATGGATATAATTACAATTGTACATAATCAGTTGTCCTTTGACGAAGCTGAAAAAAATAAATCAACTTTTGAGCCAGAGCCTGGTGTAATAATGCAGTTTGTACCTTATGATGTTCTAAAAGAAATGAAACTGTTATCCCGGCGTGAAAAAGATTTATGGGATATTGCAAGGCTTGAAGAATTAAGATCTAAAAAATGAAATATGAATTTTCAAACACTACTTACATCTTTGGAAGAAGGAATTTTTACAATCACTATCAACCGTCCTGATAAACTAAATGCCCTTAATAAAACGGTCATTGAAGAATTGTCACAAACTGTTGATGAAATAAATAATAATAAAGCTGTTAAATGTGCCATCATCACTGGTGCGGGACCAAAAGCATTTGTAGCTGGTGCAGATATCACAGAGTTTCTTTCATTAAACGCAGGTGGCGGTGAGGCATTAGCAAAAAAAGGACAGGAAATGGTATTCAATAAAATTGAGCAATCAACTAAACCAATTGTTGCAGCGGTCAATGGATTTGCATTGGGCGGGGGCTGTGAATTGGCGATGAGTTGTCATTTTCGTTTGGCGAGTGAGAATGCAAAGTTTGGTCAGCCAGAAGTAAATCTTGGATTGATCCCTGGTTATGGTGGCACACAACGTTTAACACAATTGGTAGGAAAGGGAAAAGCCATGGAGTTGATGATGACGGCCAGTATGATTGATGCCAATGAAGCAAAACAGCTCGGCCTGGTGAATCATGTTACAACTGCTGAAGAGTTATTGCCCAAAACAAAAGCATTGCTGGAACTGATCATGACCAAGGGCCCCAACGCTGTTGGTAAAGTAATTGCAGCAGTAAATGCTTATTACGATAAAAGCCAGGATGGATTTGATGCTGAAGCAAAATTATTTGGCAACTGTTTTGGAACGGATGAAATGAAAGAAGGAGTGAATGCATTTCTGGAAAAGAGAAAAGCTGATTTTTTAAATAAATAAGTTGATTAGAGAAATGCAGAATAATTTCTTCGGCTCATTGGCCTAAAGGATTTGCAACTGCTGTTGGAGAAAACTGTAAGAACTGTCGGCTTTTATTTTTCAATCAGGCTCTCATGAATCAAATAAGTTTCCACTTCACTTAAAAAAGGCTTGCCTTTTGCATCTTCAAACTCAATTCTTATTCCACTGATATATTGAACAGGAAAGCTGAGGATACGTTTGCGGCCAACAGTTGTTAATTGAAATTCAGCTACCTGTTCAGATCCGTTGATCAATGAAATTTTTATTTTCTTTATTTGCTGCCCTTTTTCAATTGGTTCTTTCAGTACAATGCAATTGACTTTTACTTCCTGCTTAAATTTTATCCAGAAAACACCTTGATGATAATCGGGAAATGATTCAACAGTTGTAATTGTCCCGTCAATAAGTTTATTGTTCTTGTAAACAATTCCTTTATAATGCAGTTCTCCTCTTGCAGATAAAGAAAAATTGTTTCTAAAATTTTCATCTCTCAATTTTTTAAAACCAATTAGCGCCGCCGAGTCATTTACATGAATCAATCCTCTTCTGTCAGGAGGAACATTCAATAATAAAGTAGCACCACGTCCAACACTTTTTAGATACAGTTGAAAAAGCTGTTGTGGCGTTTTCACTTTGGCATCCTCCTGTTGATGGTAAAACCAGCCCGGCCGGATACTTACATCACATTCTGCAGGAATCCAGTATTGTCCATTTACATTTCCCTGGTTTAATGTATCAGTTGGTGGGGCTCCTGCACCTGCTGTAAATCCTTCGATGTTTAAGGTGTTCCAATTGGTTGTTCCTGCAATGCCAGTTTCATTTCCCACCCAACGGATGTCGGGACCAACATCGCTGAACACAACAGTGTTGGGTGAAAGTTTACGAACTGTTTCTTTAAACCGTTTCCAATCATATAATTGTTTCTTTCCATTAGGTCCTTCACCATTGGCACCATCCCACCAAAGTTCAGTGATGGGTCCGTAATTGGCAAACAGTTCTTTCATCATGTTTACAAAAACAGTATTGTAATGTTCTGTTCCGTAATCAGGATGGTTTCTGTCCCAGGGTGAAATATAAACCCCGAATTTTAATCCATATTTTTTGCAGGCAAGTGATAATTCTTTCAGCACATCTCCTTTGCCATTCTTCCATTTACTTTCACGAACGGTATGGGTTGAATATTTGCTCGGCCATAAACAAAAACCATCGTGATGTTTGGCCGTAATAATGATCATTTTAGCGCCGGCTTCTTTTGCAATCCGGCACCATTGATTTGCATCAAAAGCAGTGGGATTGAAAACTGCAGCAGGCTCATCGCCATGTCCCCATTCTTTATCAGTAAAGGTATTGGGGCCGAAGTGGGCAAATAAATAATACTCCAGGTTGTGCCAGGCCAGTTGTTGTTTGGTTGGAACAGGAAGAACATGCTGACTGTTAACTGAAATCGTCAGCAATACAAAAACTATGAAAAATGAAATGAACCTGATCATATGATTTGATTACCCAAAATAAGAAATCAAAATTACATAACGCCTACCTTTGCAGCACTTTCAGAAATAATTAAAATAAATAAGTATGGATTACAGGATTGAAAAAGATACCATGGGCGAAGTAAAGGTTCCCATGAAGGCTTTTTATGGTGCACAAACACAACGTAGTATTGATAATTTTAAAATTGCACAGGATATTAACCGCATGCCGATTGAAATCATCCGTGCATTTGCTTATTTGAAACAAGCTGCTGCTCTTACTAATAATGAAGCCGGCATTATGCCTAAAAAGAAAGCGGTGTTAATTGGAAAAGTATGCAAAGAAATTCTGGAGGGAAAGCTCGATGATTCATTTCCTCTTGTTGTATGGCAAACGGGAAGCGGTACGCAAAGCAACATGAATGTAAACGAGGTAATTGCTTACCGTGGTCATGTGTTGAATGGAGGTAAACTGAGCGACAAGGAAAAATATCTTCATCCCAATGATGATGTAAACAAAAGCCAGAGCAGTAACGATACGTTCCCAACTGCTATGCATATTGCAGCGTATAAAATTTTGATTGAGACAACTATTCCCGGAATTGAAAAACTGCGGAACACGTTGGATAAAAAAGCAAAAGCATTTAAGAAAGTTGTCAAGATAGGCCGTACACATTTCATGGATGCAACGCCTTTAACACTAGGGCAGGAGTTCAGCGGATATGTTTCTCAGTTGAATCATGGTTTGAAAGCAATCAAAAATACATTGTCACATTTAAGTGAATTAGCGCTGGGCGGTACTGCAGTGGGTACAGGCATTAACACACCTCCCGGTTATGATGTGAATGTTGCAAAACATATTGCCAAACTCACAAAGCTTCCATTTATAACGGCTGAGAATAAATTTGAAGCATTGGCTGCACATGATGCCATTGTAGAGGCGCATGGAGCTTTGAAAACAGTAGCAGTAAGTTTAATGAAGATTGCGAATGATATCCGGCTGCTCAGCAGCGGACCAAGAAGCGGAATCGGCGAAATTTTTATTCCTGATAACGAACCGGGCTCATCTATCATGCCCGGCAAAGTAAACCCAACTCAATGCGAAGCCCTGACAATGATTGCCGCACAGGTGATGGGTAATGATGTTGCCATCAACATAGGTGGTGCGATGGGTCATTTTGAATTAAATGTGTTTAAGCCTGTAATGATTTATAATTTTTTACACAGTGCCAGGTTAATTGGGGATGGATGTGTAAGCTTTAATGATAAATGTGCAGTTGGTATTGAGCCTATTGCTGCCAATATTAAGAAGCACCTGGATAATTCATTAATGCTTGTAACAGCGCTCAATACAAAAATTGGTTATTACAAAGCAGCTGAAATTGCACAGAAAGCACATAAAGAAGGAACAACGTTGAAAGAAATGGCCGTGAAGCTGGGTTATGTAACTGCAAAGGAATTTGATGAATGGGTGATACCGGCAAACATGGTAGGAAAGATATAGTGGTTAGCCCATAGCCCCTAGACGATAATCATAAGTAAAAAGGAGAAGTGTTAAACTTCTCCTTTTTGTTATTCATAACTGCTGTAGTAGTCCGGCTCAGGCTGAGTATGCTCAGCTTTAGCGACCACTGCAACATTTGTTTTGTTTGCACCAAAGAACAAACGGTAAAGTCTTGAGATCTTTTCGGTTGTTCGTTCTTCACGGATAATGTAAAGATGATTTTCAGCTTTCAGCATAGTTGTTTCGTTGGCCAATGCTGCTGAAAGAAAAGAGGCTGGTATTAATGTGTTTTGCATACTGGAGGTTTTACAAGGGTAATAGAATCAAAACCCCTGCCATTGCATATACAGGGGCTTTGATTTAACAGTGTTTTATTGTTTGATGAGCTTTGTTTTCTGGTTGATGAATTTACCTGTTACATCAATATAATATAGTCCGGTTTTAAATTGCCTCATGTTAAGTTGGATATTGTTTTTGCCTTTTACAAGTTTTACTGTAACTGAATAAACAACCCGTCCAATATTGTCCACTACTTTTAATTGTGCACTTTCATCAGCAATAGCATTGATGAGTACATTTGTTTTTTCTGTTACTGGGTTTGGAAACACAGACATGCTTGTTATTAGGATTGATCCAAAGTTTACGCTGATGATATTTGTATATTTTCCTATACCATTTGTTTCGTTTGAATGTATACGGTAATAAACAGTGCTGGCAAGTTTGCCTGCATTAAAGTCTGTAAAGTTGTAAGTAATATTTCCTTGCCCATTTTTAGAAGTAACCGTTGCAATGGCATCAAAATTTCTGTTATCTAAACTGCGTTCTACAGTGTATGACAGAACATCTGTTTGGGTATTTACCACCCACTCCAGTTTAGATGCATCATTCACTGCTTTTCCAGTAAAGCTGAACAAATCAAAAGGAAGTGTTGATGAAGAAGATAAGAAATAGAAACTTGAAAATGAATTTACACTAAACTGTATGGCATGACCAAAAGTTGATTGAACATATCTTCCTGTAATTGTTTGGCCTGTTGCAACAGTTGCCATTCCTGTACCACAAGCATCGGCATTTTTATAAATTGCAATATCATTAATTCCCAAAACACCGCTTCCGGATGTTGCAATCATATCAGCTAATTCTTTTGCAGTTACATACAAGCGAACTGAAACTGATGTGCCCGGCTGTGTACCAACGCCAATTGTAACATTCCGGTTTAAGTATTTGTTAGCAAATGCAGTTCTTACAGGATTTCCTGTTCTGGTAAAAAAGGAAGTAGTGATATTCCCGAGATTATTATTGTTGGCATCAATTTCTGCAATGATATTACCATTGGGGCCGGTAATGGGTACCCATAAATTATTATTGCCATTGTCAGCATTAATTGTAACAGGAGTTGCAGTTACACAACTAGGGTTTGTGCTGGAATCAATAGCAATATTTGCAGGTATGGTACTTGCAAACGGACTTGCAGCATCGGCATTGTAACCAAGAAATTCATAACGTACTACGCAACCTAAACATGCACCAACTACTGCAGGTGGGTTGCCAACAGTGGCAGCAGATGCGGCGGCAGAACGATCCATCGAAAGAAAAATATCTTTCCCATTTGGAGAAAAAGCTAAATCTCTGTAACGGTTAGTACTTTGAAAATAAGTGGCGGTATCGGACTGAGGTGATGGCAGTGCAGGATCATTAATAGGTATAACTGCTGTTCCGGCAGCATTCAGTTTTAGCCTGATCACTCTTCCCCATTTTAATCCGGCGGCTAGTAAAGAATTTTTCCAACCGGGAATTACAGTGTTTGTATAAAGATCTAATCCAGACCAGCCTTCTGAATGCCAAGTGGCATTATTAGGGGTAGTTGCTGCTCCCCAAATAGTTGATACTGCTCCAGCACCTGATGTAGGTCCTGCATAAGCAGAAAAAATGGGATCTTTATAAGCCCCATATAAAGCAGCATTTGCGTTTATAGCATTCATGCGGGTTGTTTCATTGCCAATTGGTGGGCAAGAAGAAGTTGCAGAAACACCAGAACCCCATGGAGATCCTGCGGATATGCTACTTGTTGTACCTGTAGCAGTACTATAGGTAGGGGCGGCACTGTTATAATTGCCATCTGCTACGTAACCAATTACCAATGGATGTCCATAGTTTTTAAACCCTTCAATAATATTTATTTCATCATCGCTATATGGGCCATGAGCTGAACCATATAAAATATTTAATGCAGAGTTATAAGCAAAGCCCTGATTATTTCTCATGCCAATATTCCATACGGCAGTTTTTCCAACAATAGGAGCTACATTATTATATGGGTTTGAAGCGGGTATCCATCTTTGATTGCCCACACCGGAGCAAGTATCTGATAATGCAAAACGCAAAATTTTTCCTTCATATGCCTGAATATTTTGTGCCTTCATGGGTCTGGATACATTCGCCGCCGGAAATGCTTGTCCCGCCCCCATATCACCTGCTGCATAAAATAAATAAAAATCACTTCCCCCCTGAGTCATTGGTGCAATAATCATTCGCTGGGAGTTATGGTCGGGGCTTCCCGGTATTGTATCACAAATAGATACTGGCGATTCTAATCGGTTGGTGCTTGAATTATAGAAAAAGCGAACAATTCTGTTAATAAAATTTACACCAGAAACAAAGGTATGTACATAAGAAAGGTAAATATAATTTTGCCCGCCCGATGCCCCTGTAAAATTGGGGTGTAAAGCCATGCCTGCAAATCCGCCCTGTGCGCCATTTACTGCAATGTTAAACTGTGCATTAAAAGGTTGATCTGCAGTTGGCAAAAAAGTGCTGCCTTGAGATATATCGAGTACAACTTGTTTAGCACCGGTAACAGGGTTCATTCTGTTTAGCTTATATCCTTTTGCTTCGGTAATCCATAAATAATTATCAGGGCCGTAAGTTATTTCCCAAGGATCGGCAAGTGCACTTGCAGGAGAAATAATTGTTTGCCTGTAAACTTCTTTCATTTTACCCGCAGTAATATTTGTTCTGGAAGGTGATGAAACCAAAATGCTAAAGTCGTTGCCCGATCCTACAGCAGGAGTAATTGAATAAGCGGATGAAGAATATACCCTTACATAATATTGTGTTGATGGTAATAAGCCGCCTGTAACAGTAAGCTCTTCCTGACCACAAGCGATGCTTGTTAAGCTGCCACAGCTACCTGAGTACAATTGGATCATGGCACCATTTGCTTTTAATAATGTACCGGGGGTTAAGCTGATGCTGGCATAAGTTTGTGTTGCACTTGTAGTAAACCTGTACCACACATCATCATCAGTTGTACCTGTTGCGCAACCAACTGTTTCAGCACTGGCAGTTGCATTTTGTACACTTCCTGTTGCATTTACAGTTCCAACAGTTAGAAGAACTGCACCGGCGCAATTATCATTAGCTGGTACAGCAGTGTAAGAAACACAAATACTGTAACCCCAGTTTGCAGCAGTTCCAACTGTTGCCGATCCGGTTGTAAAAACTCTAAAGAAATATTGAGTTGATGGCACAAGATTGGTTAACGATAGAGTAAGTGGTCCTCCACTAGCTGTTGTGCCAATTGATGTACCTGTAAATACACCTGCCGCACAACCACTTGATGTAAATGCTTCTATAAAAGTGTTGTTAACATTTAGGTTTGCCCCTAAAACTGTAACTGCTATCTGCACGTTGCGGATATTAGCAGGGGTTGTAAAAGTATACCAAACATCATTTGTCGTACCTGCCGGATTTGTAGGGCTGCCAACATTTGTTGCATTAAGTACAGTTTGACCAGTAGTAGCACCACAGGTTGTTTGCGGTGTTAAGTTGGTAGGTGTAGTACAAAGATTATTGGCTGGTTGTGCAATTGCAATGATTGCTAAACAAATGAATACGGATAGAAGCAGTAGATGTTTCATGATTTTACTTTAGGATTTATTGGACTTTGTAAAAGTATCGCAAGTAATAACTCTTACCAATAGGAGAAATCCCTTAATTATTTCGGAAAATACTGGCAATGAAGTTGAGTAATAATCTTAGAAACGTAAATAAACATACCTGTCAGATATTGAAAAGCGCATCTCGTTTTTTGAAGTATACAATACTTACTCATTACATCAAATACGAGGAAAGAAAATTCAGTACTTGTGCTTATAGTTCTGCAACGTGATTGGTATTACATTTATTATGTGAAAGTGCTGTTTAGTTATTGTGTTGTTCAATTATTTTAATCCGATTTCTATGAAACAAATTTTACAAATTCTGTTTTTATTATATTGTATAGCTTTTATTTTCTTTCTCTTTCCTTCCCGTTTACAGGCACAGTTAGCTGTTCAGGCAGGTAAAAGTTATATTAACATCAGTAAGCCATCCGGGGGTATTATTGAAAACGGCAATGAGCTGGAGATAAGGGCCGTTATTGCTGTTTCAGGAAGCTCTGTTTACTTTGCAAGGTATAATGATACCATTCCTGCAGGTACAACTTATAAAGTTAATTCCATTCGCTTTTCTACCAATGAAGGGATGAATTACGGAACACCATTAAGAACAACCGGTTTGTTAACTGATGCCGGAGCAGATGACGAAGCAACATATAATGCAGGTGTATTGAGAGTAAATTTAGGAAGCCTTACACGTAGCGGAGGGCAAACAGTTGCTTACAATGCAGTAGCAGCCCCTGGAACAATTGATGTGTTGCCTCCAGCTTCAGGTTGCAGAATTTATAATAACGGTCGACCAAGTTTTTATGGCGGCACTTGTATCATCATGATCATCTATCGGGTTTATGTAAACACTGCATCAAATACAACATTCAATATTTCAGGCGGGGCCTTTCGTTATAAAACGGCTAATACTTTCAGCGAAGCAACATTGCCCAGCATTGTAAGAAGTTTAAATACAATGTCAGTGATGGTAACGGCTCCTTTACCTGTTTGTAATTCAACAGGAGCAAATTCAATCAGTGGTAATGGTGGTAATTTCGGGAGCGGTAATACGCAGAATCTGAATCCTGCCCCGGCTCCTGGTACTGTTGTGCCGGGTTATATGTGGAGAGCTTTTGCGGCACCAAGTAATGGGCCAAACGATAGTATGTTTACAGTTGCGAATAATACAAGCCCAACAGGCAGCACCAATAATTCGCTTGCTTATCCCAATGCTGCAAGGTTGTTTAATGTATGGGATATTATAGGTGATCATACCAATGCATCGAATCAAACACTTGGTAATTCTGCAACAACACCCGGGCAAGCAGGGGGATTTATGGCGGTGGTAAATGCGGCTTATGGTATTAATAATGCCGTGCAGCAAAATGTAGGCGGATTATGTAGTGATACATATTATGAGTTTTCTGCGTGGTTCAGAAATATATGCCGTCGTTGCAGTTGTGATACTTCAGGCAAAGGATCAGGTTCTTCCGGATTTAAAAATTATATGGCACCTGTTATTCCTAATACAAATGATTCAGCGGGTGTGTTGCCGAATCTTACTTTCCAGGTTGATGGTATTGATTACTATACAACAGGTAATCTTGATTATAATGGTCAATGGGTGAAAAAAGGATTTTTGTTTAAAACAGGAGCATTACAAAACTCAGTGAATATTGTTATCCGCAACAACGCACCCGGTGGTGGTGGTAATGATTGGGTGATGGATGATGTTGCTTTTTCTACCTGTCTGCCAGGTTTAGGGATGAGGCCCAGCAATAATCCAACGTATTGTGAAAATGGCCAGGTTAATATGACTGTTGTTGTTAACTCCTTTTACAGTAATTATATTTATTATCAGTGGGAGCGGAGTACAGATGGCGGAACATCATGGTCTAATGCGCCCCTTGCCCCAACCCCACAAACACTTTCTTATACGTATACTGCACCAGATTATAAAGATACAGTTGCATATCCCAGTTTTCTTGCAAATGCTTCCAGCAACGGGCATAAATACAGAATACGGATTGCAACATCATTAACCAACTTAAACAATACATCCTGTGCAGTATATAATAATACTGATATTATAACGATTAATGTAAATACAGCTTGTGATGTGTTACCGGTTGAATTATTAAATTTTAAGGCAAGGGTTCAAAACAGTTCAGCAGTTCTTAATTGGCAAACTTCAAAAGATGATAAGCATGAGTACTTTGAAATTGAACGAAGTTCAGATGGGATTACTTATACATATGCAGGAAGAGTTGAAAGAAACAACTTCAACAGTAACTCTGTCATTAATTATATATGGAACGATCCCGTTCCGCTGCTCAATAAAACATATTACCGGTTGAAAATGATTGCTGCAGCCGGAACAATTATTCACTACAGCAAAACAGCAGTACTTGGATTGTTATCCAGTGAATTTGCTTTCAGATCTGTAACAAATCCATTTTCAGATTTAATTCACGCAGAAATTATTTCAGGCAACACAGGGATGAGTATAGTACAGGTATTTGATTTAACCGGCAAACTAATTCATGAGGGAAAACAATATCTAATAAAAGGCACGAATAATATAGAAGTTGAAAACCCCAGGCTTCAGCAAAATTGTAATTATCTCTTGAAAATAACATTGAATGGAAAATTCATTCAACGAATTGTCATGAAGTATTAGAAAGAATAAGGACAATACAAAGGTTGTATGAAGAAGTTGAATACAGGTTTTAAGCAAGTTGCGTAAGATATACCAGTAAATAATGCAGGGTTTTTACTGGAATATTTGATAGTAATACGATTGTTTACATAATTACTATTCTGCATCTTTGTACAGGTTTACCATTACGAGAAGTAAAGCTTCTCTAGTAAACCGTTATTGAACCCGAATTAATTATATATCCTAAGTAAAGCCAATTCCCTATGAAATGTAATTTGCATTTCCGTAAATATTTGTCAGTAGTTGTTCTGTTGCTTTTTATTCATCTGTCAGCAACTGCGCAAAATGAATGTTCTACTGCCGTTACCTTAATTTCTTCAACCGGTTGTAACAATACAAATATTAATTTAAGCAGTGCAACAGCAAGCGCCAGCATTCCTTTAGGTTGTGCAGCTGCCGGTACATATAATGATTACTGGTATACATTTACTGCTGCGTCCACTTCACATACGGTTACTTTAAGTAATGTCGGAGCAAGGATTACTGCACCAAGGATTCAGATTTACAGTGGTAGTTGCGGTTCATTAACTTCTGTTGCATGTTCTTCATCACCCCATACGTCATTAACACAAACAGGCCTAACCATAGGAGCAACTTATTATGTAAGAATATCACAGTACGGAGCTTTTGGTGCAACAGGTAATTATAAAGCTGATATTTGTATTACACATCCCCAAGCACCACCGGCCAATGATGATTGCAGTGGTGCAACAGTATTAACATCATCAGCAACCTGTACAAATACAGCCGGAACATTGTTTTTTGCAGCTTCCTCTTCTACAGCAGGAGGCGGTGCACCATGCGTTACTGGTACTTTGTATGACGTGTGGTACAGGTTTACGGCTACATCTACTACACATGCTATCACACTAAGTAGTCTTGGTTCAAATCTTACTGCTGCTTCCACATATATCCAGGTGTTCAGCGGAAGCTGCGGAAGTTTAACCAGTATATTTTGTAATACAGCTTCATCCCGCTCAGTGTTAACTACACTAACAGCAGGAACCACCTATTTTATACGCATTTATATAGCCAGCAATCCAACAGTGCTTCCATCAACAGCATGGACTTTTAATATTTGTGTGCAGGGTAGCCCCACCAATGATGACTGTACCGGTGCCATTACTTTAACACCCAATGCATCCTGTACAAATACTGCCGGAACGCTTGATTTGGCAACCGTTAGTACAGCAACTGTTGGTTGTGCAACTGGAACAAACTTTGATGTATGGTATCAATTTACAGCTACTGCAGTAAGCCATACAATTAATTTAAGCAGTCTTGGTTCAAATATTACAGCCCAGCGAATTCAAATATACAGTGGAGCTTGTGGTTCATTAGTCTCTTTAGGATGTTCGAGTACATCTTCGTTAACACAGGCAGGTTTATTGATTGGAACTAATTATTATATACGTGTATCTAATATTGCAGGCAGCCCTTCCGGTATAGGAGGTGTAGCTGGTTTTAATATTTGTGTTATTACAGGCTCCATATCAAATGATGCTTGTGCCACCCCAATTGTATTAACAAGCAGCACCAGCTGTAACCCAACAAGCGGAACACTTTTTGGGGCAACCGCCTCATTAGCTGCTATAGTTACAGGAAGTTGTGGTAATCAAAATGCCTCTGACGTTTGGTATAGTTTTGTAGCTCAATCTGCTTACCCAATTATCAGTTTTACAAATAATGGAATTCCAATAGCTTCTACTAACAGGGCATCTGTACAATTGCTTTCAGGTTCATGTGGCAGCTTTACTTCTTTAATTTGTAATAATTACAATACTTCATTTGGTACGCCTGTTTCCATTGTAACTACAGGTGTTAACAGCGGTGCAGGTTTAACCGTTGGCCAAACTTATTATATCCGTATTTTTTCAAATCAAATAACTGTACCAACAAGTGCCTGGACTTTCTCCTTATGTGTACAAGACCCATCAAGCGGAACAATAACTCTTGAAACAGCTAAGACTTATGTAAATATTACAAATGCAACTGGTGGCGGAACTGTTGTTGTTGGTAATTTGCTTGAAATAAGGTCAACATTTTATTTATCTGCAGGAACAATAGACAGCTTATCCTTCCAGGATACGTTAAAAGCCGGTGCCGGTTTTGCCTATCAAACAGGTAACCTTGCTTTAAGAACAAACGAAGGGAAAATTTATCCAATAGCAAGCGCTGCTTATACTGAAGCTACTGGTGACGATGCTGCATTTGCAGTTGGAAATGGTGTGGGAACTGATGCGATCATAAGGATTAATATGGGAACAAGCCCTACCTCAGCAAGAGGTGGAACGGCAGTTGCTACCACAACTTTGCCGAGAGGGAGTGGAAGGCATTTGGTTATGGCAACGTACCGGGTACAGGTAACTGGCGTGGAAGGCACAAGAATCAATTACGGTGGTGGTTCATTTCGGTATCGAAATCAAAGTACAGGTGTGTTTACTACTATTGCTTTGCCAAGAGACAGTTTAATAGTTTATACCAGCCTCAGTGTTTGCCCTAACGCAGTTTCATCAAGCAATGTAATTGGTGATGAGTTTAATGGAACTTTTGGAACAGCTACAGGTACCAACCAAACAAACCGTACCGCTTCTCCCAACACAACGTATGGTTACACAACTTTTACTTCCAATTCACCTGGTGATAATTTTCATGGCATCACAAATAATACAGCGGCAGCAGGAACTGTTACTAATAGAACCCTTGCCAAACCAGCGGCAGCAGGCAACAGGGTATTTAGTGTATGGGATGTAAGTGGAGATCATACCGGGGCAGTAGATCAGAATAAAGGAAATGCACCTTGCAACTCCTCATTACCTGTAAGTTCAACCAATCCATGCGGCTATATGATGGTGATCAACTCATCTTACCGAACCGATAATGCTTTTCAGTTTAATGTAAACAATGCCTGCCCTAATACCTTTTATGAAGTATCAGCCTGGTTTAAAAATGTTTGTTATAAATGCGGAGCAGATGAAGACGGAACAGGTTCGTTTTACGGTGGAGGTGATAATATTTACAGGGCTACAGGAACCGGAGACTCCTCAGGAGTAAAACCTAATATTACTTTTAAAGTGAATAACCTGGATTATTATTCAACAGGTGATATTCAATACCAGGGTCTTGGTGGTACGCAAACCGGTTCTGATACACTTAACAATTGGGTTAAAAGGGCCTTTGTATACAAAACAGATTCTGTAACTACATCGTTTACGCTTACTTTAAGAAATAATGCTCCTGGAGCAGGTGGTAACGATTGGGCAATAGATGATATTTCTTTTAAAACATGTTCGCCTACATTGGCTATGAACCCGAGTAATACACCTACCTATTGTCAAAACGGGCAGGTTGATATGTCAGTTCAAGTGGCTACTTATTTTAATACTTATCAATATTACCAATGGGAAAGAAGTACGGATGGCGGCAATACCTGGGGTGCGGCTCCTGAACTTCCGGGAGTACAAAGTTTTACTTATACGAATATTAGTGGTGAGTTCAGGGATACGGTTGTATATCCATCCATACTTGCAACTTCAGCAATGAACGGCTACAGATACCGTATTAAAGTGGCGACTACAGTAAGCGGGCTTTCAAGCAACTGTGCAGTATTCAACAGCGATGATGAAATATTGATTACTGTTCAACCTTCTTGTAATGTGTTGCCTGCAGAACTGTTGAAGTTTAATGTACAATTGAATGGAGATAGGAGTACTTTAACATGGACTGCAAAAGAAGATGTGGTAAATGGGTATACTGTTGAAAGAAGTATTGATGCTGTAAAATTTGTAAGTATTGGTTTTGTAGCAGCAAAAGGTAAAAACGGAAGCGAAGAATCGTATTCGTTTATTGATCCTTCTGCAGTTGTTGGGAAAGTATATTATCGGTTAAGAATATCTACACCTATAACTGCTGCAAATAAATACAGCGATGTGCTTTCAGTTTCGCATATCAAAAATAACGGTCTTGAAATTGCAAACCTTGTGAATCCATTTCAAACAAAAGTTGCTTTTCAATTAAATGCTTACAGAAATGAGCAGGTTGAACTGCAGTTAACCGATGCCTTGGGCCATCCTTTAGTAAACAGGAAAATAATTGTAAGCAAAGGTGCAAATGGTATTTCATTTGATGTGCCGCAGCATTTGCAAAGAGGAAGTTATTTATTGCGTATTGTATCAACAAGCGGAGTCATTAACAAAGTCGTTCAAAAACTATAATAACCTTTATTAAAACAAAACCTGCTCATGATGGCAGGTTTTGTTAACAATAAACAGGCAGATTTTATGTAAACAAAGGATCAGACATCAGCCCCCGAATAAAAAAAGGATTTAAAAAAAACTTTACCCCATCTCACTATTCCTTCTAAGCAAATCGTGAATGCTTCTTAAAAGTATTAGGTACAAACCTATAGAGCTGTGAAATACCCCTGCTAATCAGCGAGTAACATGGAAGAACTTGTTACTTTAGTAAACTTAGCTTCACTCAATAAGGGAGGTTAAGTTTACCCAATCTGATCCTATGAAGAAGTATTGTTGCTTATACGTAAGCATTTTCTTCCTTTTTCTTTCATTCAGCTTCCATGCAAATGGTCAGGCTAATGTATTATTGGGTAAAAGTTTTGTCAATATTACACGGCCAAACGGGGGTACAGTTGTACCAGGAGATGAACTTGAAATACGCCTTTCATTTTTTGTTTATACAGGCACTACCAATTATATTTATCGTGTACGTTACAACGATACAATTCCAAATAATCTTACTTATGTAAACAGCTCCTTAAAATTGTTGACCAATGAAGGAGTACTTTATAAAGCATATACCGACGCAGGTGGCGATGACCAGGCTATCTATAATTCAGTTGATAAAACGATCCGGTTTAATTTGGGAAGAGATACAACAGCAGGCGGCTTTTCCTTCCAGGTAAAAACAGTGTCAAGTACAGCAACAGATACAAGCGTTGGCGGAGGTTATTTTAACCGTGCCAATCACAGACCAAGAGCCGGAGGAGGCTCTTTGGGAAACGGTATGTTATTATTGGTTACGTATCGTGTAACAGTTGATGCATCAACAGCATACAATGCAATTATCACTTATGGTTCCGGTGCATTACGCTACAGGCGATTGGTTGGGTCGGGAGTTGCGGGCGATCAATATACATTGAATCCTAACGGACTTTCCTTTATTGTTTATCAGAACTATGGTTTGTGTACAAACGCAACCGGTTCAAATAATATAACTGCAGGTAATGGCAACTTTGGATCAGGTACTTCACAAAACGGGACAAGCCCAGGTGCTGCTGTTCCAGGTTATGTATTCGGAAATATCACATCCAGTTTCCCGGGCGATGGCAGTTACAGTGTTATAAAAAATTTAAGTCCCAATCAATTAACAGATCCAACTGTTGCAAGACCAAATACAACATCAGGCAATCGTGTATTTGCTGTATGGGATATTATTGGTGATCATACCAATGCCTCTAATTTAACTGCAGGAAATACTCCTGTTGCATCTGGAGTCTCTGGTGGTTATATGCTGGTTGTAAACTCAGCGTTGCAATTAAGTGTGGCCAATAATCAAACCATTAGCGGCTTGTGTGAAGAAACCTATTATGAATTTTCTGCATGGTTTCGCAATGTTTGTAAACGATGCGGATCAGATAGCATGGCAAGAGGGGCTTCCGGCACTAGTGTACCAGCTGGGTATTTACCATTGCCGGGAAATGATTCATCGGGTGTAAAACCCAATCTTACATTTCAGATTAATGGTGTTGATTATTATACTTCAGGGAATATTGAATATGCAGGAATCTGGGGTGAGTGGATTAAAAAAGGTTTTGTATTTAAAACAAGCGCAGGGCAAACTTCAATAACCATCTCTATAAAAAATAATGCGCCCGGCGGCGGTGGAAATGATTGGGCCATGGATGATATTGCATTAGCTACCTGTTTACCTGCATTGGATATGCGGCCCAGTAATACGCCTGCCTATTGTTTAAATAATCAGGTTGATATTTCAGTAGCTGTTTCAACCTTCTTTGATAATTATTTTTATTATCAATGGGAAAGAAGTACTGATGGAGGAACTACTTGGGTAGCGGCACCTGAATCACCGGGCATACAAACATTTACTTATACTAATTTCAGTGGCGAATACAGAGATACAGTTACTTTGCCATCTTTTATTGCCAATTCCTCTTACAACGGGTATAAATACAGGATAAAAGTTGCAACCTCTCTTACAAATTTGTCTTTAGGTGCCTGTTCAGTTTATAATAGTGTAGATATTATTACAATTACAGTTAACAATGCCTGCAATGTTCTCAACATGCGAATGGATAATTTTCAAGCATTATTACTCAATCGCAGGGCTCAGTTAAAATGGAATGCCATTGCAGAAAAAGGAAATTATTGGTTTGAAATAGAACGAAGCAGCAATGGAATTTTATTTTCTAAAATCGGAGCTATTCCTGGAGGAGGCCAAACATGGTATGAATATAATTTTACAGATGCTGAATTGATTAGCGGGAAAAAATATTACAGAATAAGAATGATAGCTAAAAATGGCGATGTAAAGCTGAGCAATGTTTTAGTTGTTAGCGATGCAATGAATGAACAATTTATCATCAGTGGTTTGGTTAATCCTTTCAACACCGAGGTGCAATTCGATTTGTATGCACCCATTAGTGAAACAATTCAATTGCAGATTGTTGATGCTGTTGGTAAAACAGTGTTCACCAAAAATCAATCGGTAAGTAAAGGACATAACAGGATTATTCTTGAAAATATCCCAATACTTAGTAATGGCATGTTTATTCTTCAATTAAGTACAAGCAGGGGAACATTCAATCAGAAGATTCTGCATCGGCGTTAAGTAGTTGAATTGGTCAAGCACTTTTTACATCACCTGTGCATCATCTGTAACCTTTGAGTCGGTTTCAATAGTAGGGTTGTTTTCTTCTTCTTTATGTTTTTTGAAAAACCGTTTCTGAAACAGTAAGATGGTGATAACACCGGCAGAAATGGAAGCATCGGCTATATTAAAAATAGCCTGAAAAAAAGTAAACGGTTTTCCACCAATAAAAGGAACCCAGTTGGGCATTATTTTATTTTCAATGATAGGGAAATACAGCATATCCACCACATGGCCATGCAGAAAAGAAGAATAACCTTTACCCGTAGCTTTTGCTAAACCGTCGTAACCAAAATATGAATCAGTTGCTGCATAATAAATCATGCCCTTATCGAAGATCATTCCATAAAACAAACTATCAATCAGGTTTCCTAAAGCACCTGCAAAAATCAATGAAGCACAAACAATAAATCCCCTGTGGTATTTTTCTCTTACAATTTTTACAAGATACCAACTGCCAAAGATCACTGCTGCTAAGCGAAAAAGCGTTAATGCCATTTTTGCCCACTCACTGTTGCCTAATTTCCATCCATAAGCCATCCCTGCATTTTCAATAAAATATAAACGGAACCAGCGGCCAACAATGAATTTTTCATCCTGGTACAGCATATTGGTTTTGATCCAGATTTTTAAAGCCTGATCTGCAAATAAAATAAGAAGAATAATAAATAGTACGTGACGAATCTTCACAGCCTTATTTTTTTAGTGGAGCAAAGATAGGGAGTTGAACGCAAGGAGGATTGGGCGCATTATTCCTCAAAATAAATTCTTTTTACCCTTTGACTAATACCGGTCATGATCTCATAGGGGATGGTGCGGCTCCATTGTGCAAGCTGGTTAATGGATAATTGTTTGCCAAAAACGATTGCTTCGTCACCTTCTTTAACGCCTTCAATCATTGTTATATCAAGCATGGTCATGTCCATACAAATAGTTCCAATTACAGGAGCCTGCTGGCCATTTACAAGCATGAAACCCTTGCCATTGCTGAGATTGCGGGGATATCCATCAGCGTATCCAATACGCACCGTTGCAATCACAGATGGCTGATGAATGATACCTTTGCGGTTATAACCAACCGTTTCTCCCGGTTGTAAATGCTTAAGTTGTGCAATGGTTGTTTTTAAACTTAGTGCCTCTTCCAGCTTTAGTTGATTGGCTGATGAACTGATGCCATACATGCCAATGCCCAGCCTTACCATATCGTATTGTAATTGCGGATGCCGTAATGTTCCGTTAGAATTATCAAGGTGGCGGAGGAATGGATATTGTATCTGAACCTGAATATAGTTACAAGCTTCTTCAAATAAGTTTGCCTGTTGCAATGTAAATGCATCTTCTGTTTCATCTTCACTTGCTGCAAGATGACTGAAAACAGATTGTACTGTGAAGTAATTTTTCTTTTTCAGATGTTCACACAACTGCTGTAATTCATCTTTCATAAAACCAAGCCGGTGCATACCCGTATCAATCTTTACATGAACAGGATAATCAGTAATCGCTTCTTTCTCCAGGTATTCTTCAAAGCTATTCAATATCGAAAATGAAAATAACTCTGGTTCTAGGTTGTGTTCTGTTAATGCATCAAATGAAACAGGCTCGGGGTTCATAACCATGATCGGCAACGTAATACCGGCTTTTCTTAATTCAACACCTTCATCGGTAAAGGCAACGGCCAAATAATCAGCTTTTAAAAACTGTAAAAGATTAGCAATCTCATAACTGCCACTGCCATACGAAAAAGCCTTGACCATCGCCATAATTTTTGTTGATGGTTTTAACAGCTTTTGATATTCTTTGATGTTTCTTGCAATAGCAGATAAGTTGATTTCAAGAACTGTTTGATGGGTTTTTAATTCCAGCAGTTGGGCAATTTTATCCAGTTCAAATACACGGGCTCCTTTAATAAGGATGGTTTCATTATGAAAGTTGAGTAATGCAAGTTGTTCAGCCAGCTCCTTTGTTGATTTAAAACTTTGGGTTTGTATAGAGGAAGGAAGGTATTTAGTTAAATAGTATCTCGACTGTTCCCCAACAGTAATCAAACGGTTTACGGCATGGCTTTGAATTAATTTAGCAATAGATGCATACACATCAGCTTCCTGATCTGCGTTTAATGGAAAATCAGAGAGGATCAGTGTTTTATTTTTGTGCTGCTGTTGTTGCTGCAGCATATTGAGTGCAATGGCAAAGGAGCTGAGATCGGCACTGTAACTGTCGTTCAGAATGGTTGTATTATGTATGCCACTCTTTAATTCAAGCCTTAAACTTACAGGACGAAGTTGAAGGAATTTTTCTTTTAGCTGTTCAGTTGAAACTTGTAAATACAAACAAACAGATAAACAGTTGATTGCATTTTCAATAGAAGCATCATCAATAAAAGGAATTGATATCGTTTCTTCTTTGTTCTGATAGATGAAAACTATTGTTGTATTTGTATGCTGCTTGGTTACAGTTTGTATGATGAGGTCATTGTTGTTGTTCTTTCCCCATGTAAATAAATTGCTGCCGGGTAATTGCAGTGCGTTCAATTTTTCAGTTGAACAGATCAGCACATCAGCATTGGTAAACAGCTTTATTTTTTCATTTAATTTTTGTTGTTTATCTGTAAAGCCATCATCATGTGCTTCGCCAATGTTGGTTAAAATACCAATGGTAGGCTGAATGATTTGTTGCAGCCGATCCATTTCGCCTGCTTGTGAAATGCCGGCTTCAAAAATACCCAGGGTATGTTCTTCTTTCATCTGCCATGCACTTAATGGAACACCAACCTGTGAATTATAACTCTTCGGGCTGCGTACAATATTGAACTGATCGCTTAATAATTGATTCAGCCATTCTTTTACAATGGTTTTACCATTGCTCCCTGTTATGCCAATTACTTGAGTATTAAATTGACTTCGATGATGGGCTGCAATTTGTTGAAGAGCATTGAGTGTGTCATCAACTAATAAAAAATTAGCATCTGTAAAACCAGCGACATCATTATTTTTTTGAACAATAAAATTTCGTACACCTTTATTATAACATTCTTGTAAAAAGTCATGTCCATCTCTTATTGCAGTTCGTAAGGCAAAGAATAAGGTTGTTTGTGCATGAATGATCTTACGGCTGTCTATTTGCAAATGCTCAATAGCATCAGTTGTATTTGCCTGTTGCAAATAAGCTGCATGAAGAACACGGGCAATACGATCAATATTGTACATGGGCATAGGAACAAAGATGCAAACTATTCTGGCATATCGGGTGGCAGGCCCTTTTTCTTATGATGAATGGAGTAAAGGATGGAGCCGCCAATGCATACAACAATAACGAATAATGAAATAACCACCTGCCATGTTTTACTTATCACATCACCTATTAATTCTTCGCTAAGCATTTTCAAACCAATAAATACCAGGACAATGGCAATTCCCTGTTGCAGGAAATCAAATTTACTTACAGCACCTCTCAGTAAAAAAAATAAGGAGCGCAAACCAAGTACTGCAAAAATGTTAGAAGTGTAAATGACTAATGAAGCATATGTACTTTCCCGATCTACAATTCCCAATACAGCCGGAATAGAGTCTAATGCAAACACAATATCAGTTGTTGCCAGCATTACAACCACAACAAACAAAGAAGTATAAACTATTTTCCCTTGCTCTTTGATGCGGTAGCTTCCATTTCCATCTTCCATTGTGATAGGAAGAATTTTTTTCAGGAATTTGAAGACACTGCTTTCTCTTGGATCATACTCTTCTTCCTGGTTGCTGGTAAACATTTTAAATCCGGTATATACAAGAAAGACACCAAAAATATACAGGACCCAGTGAAAGCGATTCACCAGTTCAACCCCAAGTGTAATAAAGATCACCCGAAAAACGATAGCCATCAACACACCAATCAATAATACTCTTGGAATAAAGAGTTCTCTTACCCTGAAAAAACTGAAGATAAGCACAAACACAAAGATGTTATCAATACTCAAACTCCATTCCATTAAATAGGCACTAACATATTCTAGTGCAGCCTGTTTTCCATCTTCATACCACACAAAACCCCCAAAGCCCAATCCCAGCATCACCCAAAAAATGGTTTGCTTTAACGCCTGTTTTGTTGTAAGCCGGGCTGATTTTTTGCTGAGCAAACCAAGATCAAACACAAGAGCAAGTACTAATACAATTCCAAAAACGAGATATGTAACCTGAGTTGAGTTCATAATAAATATTTATACTAAAGAAACGCTTCGCCTCTTTTACTGTATTTGCTTTTTCTCCATTGCATGTAAACTATTCCAATAATGATGACCAGTAGCACAGGAACTGCAATATTGATGATCTGCCACATCAATCGCTGTTCATTTACTTTTTGAGGGTTGAGCAAACGAAGGGTGACCTCTTTATTTCGCAAAGTTACAATCCCTGCATTACCGGTCATGTATTGTAATGCATTTTGTAAAAAGCTTCTGTTAGCAAAGCTGCGTTCCTGCACACGGCTGTAACCCATCGGGAATGGTTCTTTTTGTGTGTAACTGTTCAATACAAGATCGCCATCTCCTACAACAATTTGTTGTGTGGATTGTTCTGTTTGTGTTTTAAAAGAACCATAACCGTTTGCAAAATATTGTTTCATTTCAGCAGATGCACGGTTGGCATATAAACTGTTGAATCGTCCTTCAAGTAAAATTCCAACAGGTAAATTCTTTTTGTTGTAAAGCTTTGTGTCTTCAATGGTTTTTAATTCCTGCAAACTGATGATGGCTGGGGTACTTACAACTTTTGCATTTTCGCTGGAAGTGAGCAATACAATTTTAGTAATTCCCCCAGCTTGCACCGTATCAATTGTATTGGTGAACTGACTTAATATGGGTTCAAGATTTTTAGTGATGGGATGATTGCCGGTTGCAACCAGTAAGGGATAGTAATTGAAAGGAACATCTGCCAGTTGCGGCTGGCCGCCGGCGTTACCTACAACCATTTTACTAAAATCGCATTGCTGATCCTGTAACAGATCCCGATTAATGCGTACGCCATATTTAAATAAAAGATCATCCAGTTCCAGTCCCCGATCATAAGCGAGGGTTTGAGCAACCATTGCAAGACTATCTTTCTCCGCATTCAATACATCTAAAAACCAAACCACTTTACCACCCTGCATAATGTACTGATCAATTTTCATTTTGGCTGAATCAGTAAAAGCAATAGCAGGCTTTACCACAAGAATAGCTGAAAATTCTTTTGGGATGACAGGTATTTTATTGGGATCAATTGTTTGAAAATCATAATCGGCATCAATTGTTTGAACAAGATCAAACGTTTCGGGCCCTGTGGGCTCACCGTTACCGGTTAAGTAGCCAATCAACGGTTTTTGCTTGCGTTGAATTTTTTCAATGGCATCTGCAAATTTAAATTCGAGTAACGCTTCTGCATTACTGATGCTTTTTGCTTCATCGGTTACTAATCTTCCGGTTAAGGGATCACGACTATATTCTGTTTTACCGCTTAATAAATCAACAGGAATGATTTTGTTGCCATAATGAACAATAGCTGAAGGATAGATGACACGCTGTGTTTTTGATTCTTCTTTTTCCTGTACTTCTAACGTGTAGGGCATAATGCCCAACGTTTTTAATGAATCACTAATAATCTGCTGTATGATCTCTTCATTAAAGTTGGGTCTTGATTGGCGGATGCTGTCAATATTGATACCATTGAATTTTAAATCATTCAACAGGTTGCTCAGCATATTTGCTTTGTCATCTTCAGTAAACAACTCTTCAACTGTTTTGTAATGGATGACCAACTTTTTTCCACTGTATTCTTTCATTTCGTTTAACAGATCGCTTGTGCTGTTTTGCAGTTTGCGAAAAGAAGAGCGGAAATCACCTTTCAGGAAAATATCAATGGTAATAGTGCTATCGATATTCCTGATTAATTTTTTTGTTTGAGGCGAAAGTGAGTAACGTTGTTCGGTTGTAAGATCTAAACGAAACTTCATCCATCCTGCCAGCAAGTTCACAGCAATCAACCCTGCCAGTAAAACGACCCATCCGTATGTAGAAGTAAATAGTTTATTCATGGATGAGTTTACTTTTTACGGCTGATGTGTTGAACAGTGAGGAAGAGTGTAAAAGAAATGATACTCAGGAAATAAATCACATCCCTGCTGTCGATCACTCCTTTTGATAAGCTGCGGTAATGAAAATCCATCCCCAGCATCTCAATGGCATAATCTATTCCTGCTCCAAATAGTTGACTTAATGCAGTAAAGCCACTATATAAAACAAAACAAAAGAAGGCGCTGAGTAAAAAAGCAACCACGGGATTGGTTGTGTAAACACTGCAACAAAGACCAATGGCTGTAAAAGCCGCACATAAAAAGAGTAAGCCAATGTAAGAACCAATGATGCCACCCATGTCTAAAGCGGTTCCATCGGCTGCCATTGCTTTCATGGTAAACAAATAGGTAAGTGTTGGCAGCAGTGCAATGACTACAACTAATAAGGATGCAAAGTATTTGCCCAATACAATTTGCGGGGCAGTGAGTGGCCGGGTAAATAATGTTTCCATGGTTCCGCTTCGCCATTCATCGGGGAGGAGACGCATGGTTACAGCAGGTATGAGCAACAATAAGATGAAAGGGGCGAGGTTGAAGAAGTTTTCCAGTGTGGCATAACCATAATCCAGAATGTTGAAGTTTGAAAAGACAAACAGCATTAATCCGTTCAACAAAAGAAAAAGAATGATGGTGATATACCCGGTAAGGTTGCTGAAAAACTGACGGAATTCTTTTTTACAGATAGCCCACATAGAGGGGCAAAAATAAAGGAATAATGCCGATGATGCGGAAGCCTTGTCGGCCAGCAATCATTTACCTTCTTCAAATGAAAGCCGGTTGTATTAAGTAGAGTTACCCGATTTTTCTCAAAACACGAAAAAAAGATAAAATTTGTATGTCATTCTGGGCTGAACTATTATCTTTATTCACTTCTGCATATCCCCTGAAAGCCATCATAGCCTTACCTGTAAGAAGCCAGCCATAAAATCAAGGCATGATGATGAGGACTCTATTCAGCATATTTATCTTTTTTATTGGGGGAATTGTCTGCAAAGGACAGGTTGTTTTATATTCAACCGATTTTGGAACAGGAACTACTTTTCCAACTGGCTGGACCGTATCAGGAGCACAATTTTTTAATCTGGAAATTTCAACTGCGTCAAATTCTGATAATTATACAACTCCCATTTCATATTCCGGTGGTTCGAATTTAAATGATGGAGCAAATGGTTCAGCAACGGGAACTGCCATTGTTACATTGGCTGGTCAAGTAAATACAATTGGCTAT
>Ga0163144_10004291_pt1 | contig 32160 bp, 25 predicted proteins | sample OliLak19BULKMAT1_FD_123175 | JGI IMG/M metagenome (GOLD analysis project Ga0163144, IMG submission 123175) | Freshwater microbial mat bacterial communities from Lake Vanda, McMurdo Dry Valleys, Antarctica - Oligotrophic Lake LV.19.BULKMAT1 | ecosystem: Environmental > Aquatic > Freshwater >... | reverse complement strand
ATTTATACCATCTACCTTTGTTTCATTAGTTAATAAAAATATGAAAAATGACAACAAAATTTCGAAATGAGGTCGCTACTATTCAAAAACGAACGCAAAGATTTTTATAGCTTACTGGTTTTTCAAATTATAGGTGCCTGTGCATTAGGCGTTTTTGCTTTAGTAAATTGTCCGGCACTACTTCAACAATTTGGCATGAAATATCATCTGGACATGGGTGTTCTACAACTCATTGTGGTATATAATTTATTTTTGATATTAAGTATTTGTTTATGGAGTATAATTTGGATTCGCAAAGGTAATATAGCTGGTATTCAAGCAGGCACTACCATTGGAGTCCTTATTTTTTTAGTTAGCATGGTTGTCTTTATAAAATTTGACAGAATAGATATGTTACTTTTTGATAGTTTACGCGCATTTTTAATGGTTATTTTTAGCTACCTTTCCTATTCAAACTTTAAATAATAAAAAATATGGAACATTGGAATATACAAAATATCCCTAGCCAAAATGGAAAAGTTGTCATCATTACAGGGGCTACAAGTGGTTTGGGTAAAGAGATAACAAAATTCTTTGTAGAAAAAGAAGCAAATGTTATAATGGCAGTTAGGAATTTAGAAAAGGCTAAAAGCGTAATTGCTGAAATTCACAAAATTCATCCAAATGCCAAAATAGATATCAAAAGTTTAGATCTAAGTAGTTTAAATTCAATTAAGTCGTTTACAGACGAAATTTTACTGGACTACCAACATTTAGATATACTGATTAACAATGCAGGCATTATGTATTGCCCTTATTCTAAAACCAAAGATGGTTTTGAAATGCAAATGGGGACAAACCATTTAGGTCCTTTTGCACTTACGGCCAATTTATTGCCATTATTAATTAAAACACCAAACGCTCGCATAATAAACACAAGTAGCTTGGCACATTTAAAGGGGAATATTAATTTTGAAGATATTAATTGGGCTCAAAGGAAATACAAAACAATGCAAGCTTATTCAGATAGTAAATTAGCTAATCTTTATTTTAATTACGAATTGTCAAGTAAACTTAAAGACAATCCAAATGCTCCATTAGTTATAGCTGCTCACCCTGGATGGACCAAGACCGAACTTGATAGACATAACAGGTTAGTTGGTATTATTAGCAGCATAGTTGGGCAAAAAGTGGATAAAGGCATCTTGCCAACCTTAAGAGCGGCCACAGACCCAACTGCAAATTCAGGCGATTATTTTGGCCCTGATGGCTTTAGAGAAATACGTGGAAATCCAATTAAAGTAAAATCTAATGCTAAATCGCACGATAAAAACTCAGCTAAAAAACTTTGGGAACTGTCTGAAAAACTAACTGGTATAAAATTCTAGCGATGACAAAATTTTATCATACAAAAAGTATTGCTGAATTACATAACTTTCTTGGATTTTAAAAACCATTGCACACGTTAATTACTATTATTAAAGAGTGGCCTGTGATGGATTTCGACTTCGCAAATACCAAAATGACAAGCGAAGTTTATATAATCGGAATGAAAGGAAATCTGAAAGGAACTATTCAATACGGCAGAAACACTTACGATTACGAAGAAGGCACACTGGTTTTTACTGCCTCTAACCAAGATTTAACTTTTGATAAAAGTGAAGTAAACCTAAATTATGCTGGCTGAACAATCCTTTTTCACGCGGATTTGATTCGTAAATCTGAATTAGAAGAACTATAAAGAACTACGCTTTTTTTGATTATTTTGTTAACGAGGCTTTGCATATTTCCGTTAAAGAAAAACAAATCTTAAAAGGCTTTCTAGAGCTTGTCGAAGTTGAGTTAAATCAAAACATTGACAAACATGCACAAGAACTAATTATTGCTAATCTGGAATCACGCTTAAAATATTGTCAACGCTATTATGATCGACAGTTTTAAACGCGTACTAATTTTAATAAAGATTGCATTACTCAATTTGAAAATTTGCTACAAAATTATTCACGAATGATAGCGTTGCAAAGAAAGGACTACCAACGGTTGCGCAATGTGGAATAGCATTGAATATGTCGGCTCGTTATTTAAGTGATTTGTTAAAATTGGAAACAGGTAAAAGTGCCGAAGACCATATACATGATTTTATGATAGAAAAAGCCAAAACCCAATTGCTAAATTCTAATATAGCTGTAAGTGAAGTTGCCTATAATTTAGGATTTGAATATCCGCAACATTTTAGTAAACTATTTAAATCAAAAACGGGATTTAACCCAACAGATTATAGAACTGTGAATTAAAATCTTCAGCGTAATAAACGCTTGTCTTTAGAACAAAAACAGCATGTAGACGTAACCTTTGCACAACATCAAATTTCGCCTACTTTTAACTTGAAACGGTTAAAAAGCAATGGTTTAACTCAAATTTATCAATAGTCATTAGCAAATCAATCAAACTATTGATTTAGTTGGTTTTAACCTGAATAGCTAACAATTGAAATAGTGCTAGTTCTAGAAAGGAAGCATCTGATTTTATTACAAACTGTAAGGCATTGCTACTGCCATTGCTTATGCTTGCGTTAAATCAACATGTTCCACAAAGGTCTCAATTCACTTACAACATTACCCATCTTTATTAATTCTCCAAACTTGAAATTTCAATTTGATGCGGGCATGTATTTCCAATAATTCCATAAATTAAGTATACACTTCATCAATTATAATTATTTAGGTATATTTATACGCTTGTTAAAATTTGGTCAAGTAATTATTGGTTGTAAAAATGGCGCATTAGTTTTTCAAAGCCGATTGCTAATGGGTCAAACATTATCAGAAACCAGTTGCCGAAAGTCAAAAATTTAATAGTAGCATCTTTGAAAAGGCAAAACAACAATCTCATTAATATGAAAAACTTATTTTACTTCACACTGATTATCTTGCTTTTTGCAAGCTGTAATCAAACTAGCAATCAATCCGACGACAGTGATTTAAAAAACGGACAGGGTTCTTACCCCGAAAAATATCCAATGCACTGCAGCCCCAAAACATCTGATAAGGATTGGTATGCTTCAGGCACAAAAGCCCCAATGTTTAAGGGCTTAGATGGTATTAATTTTCCTATTACGACGAAAAATAAAGAAGCACAAGATTATTTCAATCAGGGTATGATGTTAGCTTATGGCTTCAATCATGCTGAAGCCGCACGTTCATTTTTTGAAGCAACAAGAATTGATTCTACTTGTGCAATGTGTTTTTGGGGATATGCCTATGTATTAGGACCTAATTACAATGGAGGTATGGAGGAAGATAATTTTGAACGAGCCTATATAGCTATGCAAAAGGCATTGGCACTTTCCAGCAATTGCACCCCAAAAGAAAAGGAACTCGTAAAGGCATTGACGTTTCGATATGCGAAAATTGCACCCGAAGACCGCAAGCCTCTTGACATTGCTTATAACAAGGCAATGAAGAAGGTGTACGAAAAATTTAGTTCCGACCCCGACATTGGTGTACTCTATGCCGAATCGCTAATGAATCTTCATCCATGGGATTTGTATGAAAAGGAAACCAATGCACCTAAACCATGGACACCGGAATTGCTTTCTGTTTTAGAGCACCTAATAAAAATAAATCCTACACATCCGGGTGCTCACCACTTTTATATTCATGCTGTGGAAGGATCAGCAAATCCTGAAAAGGGTTTGCCTAGTGCAAAACTGCTCACAACGCTTGTGCCTGGTTCAGGACATTTGGTTCACATGCCGGCTCATATTTATATCAGGACTGGAGATTACCATCTCGGCACACTTGCAAATTTGGAAGCAGTGAAAGTGGACAGCAATTACATTACTTCTTGTCATGCTCAAGGTGCTTATCCGCTCACATATTATCCTCACAACTATCATTTTCTTGCAGCAACTGCCACGCTTGAGGGAAATTCAAGCCTCGCATGGATGGCTGCAAAAAAAGTGCAGGTAAACACAGCCGAGGATATTATGACTCAACCGGGTTGGGGAACGCTTCAACATTACTATACCATTCCTTATTATGTGGCAGTTAAACTCGCTATGTGGGATACGATATTATCGCTTTCAATGCCCGACGAGAATTTAATTTATCCCCGCGCAGTATTGCTCTATGCAAGAGGAATGGCCTTTCTCGGAAAAAAAGATTTAGCAAATGCAGAAAAGGAACTTTCGCTTCTTAAAACATTATCTGAAGATTCGGTTCTAAAATCACTTACCGTTTGGGATAAAAATACAACTTATGACTTGATACAGATTGCTGTAAGAGTTTTATCAGCTGAAATTTATTACCAGAAAAAACAGGATGAAAAAGCGATTACATTATTACGCGAAGCCATTGCACTGGAAGATAAATTGAATTACAATGAACCACCCGATTGGTTTTTCTCTGTGCGCCATTATTTGGGAGCAGTTTTACTTAATACTAGAAAGTATGCTGAAGCAGAAAAAGTTTACCTGGAAGATTTAAACACCTTTAAAGAAAACGGATGGGCTTTGAAAGGTTTGTATATTTCACTTTCGAAACAAAATAAAAATACAGAAGCAGAAAAAGTAAAAATTAGATTTGATAAAGCATGGGAGTTTGCTGATTTTAAAATAACATCTTCATCAAGTTTATAATCAATTTGCTATACGAGATGCAGCATAATGTATTGAATGAACCTCTTCGTTTTTAATTTTAGAAGTAATCGTAGCACAACCACAAATTTAAATCAGTTTTAATTCGAAGTCGATAGAACTCAATGAGACAGGGGTTTTAGAGGTAGGCAATAATTTTCACACCAATTGTTTGCTAAAATTTATTAGCCACTAAAATAATTTTTATGCGACCAAAATTTCTGATATTAAATTGTGCGCTTGTTCGCATGCTATTAATTTGCAATTTTTATTTGCAATGGATTTTAATTGATGATGTTTACCCAAATTAATCAATAGTCATTAGCAAATCAATCAAACTATTTATGTAGTTGGGTTTAACCCGGATAGCAAACAATTGTAAAAGAACATGTTATTGGCATTAAACAGCTGATTTTATTACAAATTATAAGATATTACAACTTCTATTACCTATGCTGGGTTTTAGTTTTTTTTGATGTTAACACTCCTAAGTGTCATCATGAAAGTTTTTTCTTTTAGGCATAACCTCCAATTTTAATTCCGAAAACTATAAAAGAATAATTCTGGATTTCATCTTTAGCAAGCAAGTTGTAAGGCTAAAACTAACTTCTTTGCCCCTAATAGGTGAAGACTTTCGAACAGTTTTAATGCTTTGCTATCGAGTTTGCGCAATGCTATAAAGCGTGAATCATGTAACTTTTTACCAAAGTTGTGTAACATGGCCCCTCTTTAATTGCGGTAGTTTTAACCTATAATTATTTACTGACAATTACTAAAGATAAAAACCAATATGGCACTCATAAAAGTAATCGAGTTATTAGCTGAATCAAAAAAAAGTTGGGAAGATGCAGCCCAGAATGCAGTTACAGAAGCATCAAAATCAATCCGCAACATCCGCTCTGTGTATATTAAAGACTTTAATGCAGAAGTAGATAAAAAAGGAAAGATTATGCATTGGCGTTTAAATTGCAAAATAAGTTTTGAAATAAATGACGAAAAATAAAACACTTTTCAGCGGTAGTTTTTTCGCTTTCAATATTAAAGAATAAACGATTTGATAAAAAATTAAAGTTTGTCGATTCTTGCATGATTTCTTTTGGCTCGCTTGGTTTTGTTCCTTTAAATATTATTGTCACGCACTAAATTATCACTCCTTAAATACCATCATTAATCTATTCATATGCCAAACAGAAAAAAAATATTACTTGTTGATAATGATGAGGATTGTGGAATCCTAATCAGAAGATTACTCATAAATGAAAATTTTGAATTTTTAATTGCATCCACTCTATCAGAAGGAATGTTATTACTTGAAAAGGAAAATCCTGAATTTGTTTTCTTAGATAACATTTTACCCGATGGTTTAGGATGGGAGAAAACGGAGTACATTTTACATAACTACCCGCATACGCAATTAAATCTACTAAGCGGGTTTAACGTTCCAAAAACATCTGCTTCAACATTTCGCATAATTGAAAAACCATTAACGCCACATGAATTCTTATCATGTCTTAATAATTACAACCTAAAAACAGCGTGATTATATTTCATTTCCTAAACGGGTTTCTTTTCAATATGAAGTTATAATGCTTACAGACACAATAAAGGTGACAACAAAAACAATTGAAGAATTGTTATCACCCTTGCGTCAGTATTTTCTTAAAGGTACTTTTATAAGAAGCGATATTAATAATACACCTCCTTTAAGAGCTGAATTATTAACGATAGAGCAAATGGGATTGCTTGCCGAAGATTTGAGCGGGAAGCACGAAATTGATATAGAAAAAACACCAGAATTTTTATTAAAAAGATTAGCCGATAACGAAGAAGTGCTAAAACGAGTAACGGATCTTTTGCAGGAGGCCGTTAAAGATAAAAGCCCTATCGCCCCAGCAGGAGAATGGCTGCTCGATAATTTTTACTTAATCGAAGAACAAATTCTAATTGCTAAAAGGCATTTACCAAAAGGCTACAGTAAAGGTTTACCAAAACTCAGTTCACGCAACGGTCCGTCAGCTGGACTTCCACGCGTATATGACATTGCCATCGAAATAATATCGCATAGCGACGGGCATTTAGACATTCACACGCTAAACCGTTTTGTAGAATCTTATCAAAAAATAAGTGAACTTACTTTAGGTGAGTTGTGGGCAATACCCATTATGCTGCGTCTTGCTTTGCTCGAAAACATGAGGCGCGTAGCAGCTCGAATTGCCATAGATCGCATTGATGCAAACCTTGCTCAGCACTGGGCTGACCAGATTATTAAAATGGCGGAAAAAAATCCGAAAAATCTTGTTATTGTAATGGCAGATCTTGCAAGAACAAATCCACCAATGACGAGCGCTTTTATTGCTGAATATTCACGAAAAATGCAATGGAAAGGATTTAATTTAACATTGCCTGTATCATGGATGGAACAGCATCTTACCGAAACGGGTGATACCATCAATGGAATGGTGCTTGCCGAAAATCATAAGCAGGCAACCGACCAGGTTACCATGACCAACAGCATTAATAGTTTACGCTTCCTTGTAAAAACAGATTGGCGAGATTTCGTAGAAGCAATGAGCCATGTAGAACATACACTAAGGAGCGACACGGAACAGATATATGCGCGGATGGATTTTTATACGCGTGATCAATATAGACATGCGATAGAGAATCTTGCCAAGAATGGAAAGTTAAAAGAAATTGATGTTGCAAAAACTGTTGTAGAACTTGCAAGAGCCTGTTTAGAAAAAAATAATCCTGATAGGCACCAATGCCATATCGGATATTATTTGATTGGTGATGGATTACCGGTAACCGAAAAAGTATTAAAAGCACACTTTTCATTTGCAACATTGCTGAAACAATTTTTCTTAAGAAATGTATCAACGATTTATGTTCTTGAATCAGTTTTGTTAACGGCTCTGGTGAGTACTTTTCTGCTTTCAAAACTATATCATGAAGAAACCAACAGTGGCATACTAATTTTTTTGTCATTATTAAGCATTTTAGCTGCAAGTCATTTTTCAATTGCTGTTATTAACTGGATAGCAACACTAAGAGTCGGACCTCGACCACTACCAAAAATGGATTTTTCGGGGGGCATCCCTAAAGAAGCATGTACCATGGTTGTTATTCCAACAATTATATCTGGAATAAACCAAGTAAACAAACTTGTTGAAGATCTTGAAGTAAGATTTTTAGCCAACAATGATCCCAATTTGTTTTTCGCCCTTTTAACAGATGTGCAAGACGCAAAAACAGAAATTTTACCCAATGATGAAATTTTGGTATCACATACCAAACAAAAAATTGTTGAACTGAATAAAAAATACAGTAAACATTCGCACAATATGTTTTTTCTTTTTCATCGTCCCCGTTCATGGAATTCTGCTGACAAAATTTGGATGGGATATGAACGCAAGCGCGGAAAACTTGGTGAACTCAATCAACTTTTACGTGGCGGAGCAAAAGATCGTTTTTCCGTAATCGTGGGTTCGGAAAAAATTTACACTACAGTAAAATATGTAATCACATTAGATACCGACACACAACTGCCGAGAGAATCTGCGGGAAAATTAGTTGGTTTAATGTCGCATCCGCTTAATCATCCTGTGTATGATGAGCAGAAAAAAAGGATAGTAAAAGGCTATGGCATCGTGCAGCCCCGCGTTGCTGTCAGCTTACACGGAAACGTGAGGTCTTATTATATGCGTATGCACGAAAATGATTCAGGTATTGATCCATACACGAGGCTAACTTCCGACTTATACCATGATATATTCAGTGAAGGATCGTTTATCGGAAAAGGAATATATGAAGTAGATGCATTTGAAAAGGTATTGGGTAACCGATTTCCTGAAAACAGGGTTTTAAGTCACGATTTGATAGAAGGCAGCTATGTTCGTTGCGGTTTTGCAAGCGATGTACTGCTGTACGAAGAGTTTCCTTCTCGTTACAGTATTGACAGCGCCAGACACCACAGGTGGATAAGAGGCGATTGGCAAATCGGCATATGGTCTTTGCCTTGGGTTCCTGATTCAAAAGGTAAACTGCGTAAAAATTCAATAACTGCCTTATCCCGATGGAAAATATTTGATAACCTGAGGCGCAGCATGGTGCCAGTTGCACTTTTATTAATTCTTATTTTTAGCTGGACGCTTTCGCAGTCATCCATTTTTTGGACATTATTTATCATCGGTGTAGTGCTGCTTCCTTCACTCAGCATTTCAACATGGGGTATTTTTAAAAAGCCGGAAGAAATTTCACGTGCTCAACATATAAAAAATGTTTTTCGTAATATCTACACTAATGTTATCAAGTCGTTTTTTACAATCGTTTGTTTACCTTTTGAAGCTTACGTTAGTATAGATGCTATTTTTCGAACAGTATGGAGAATTCTGTTTTCACACAAAAATCTACTAGAATGGAATCCTTCGGGATTTGCTAAGAAGCAACAAGAAAATTCATATATGCTTTACAAATCCATGTGGTTTGCGCCTTTACTGAGCGGAGCATTATTTATTGTTTTGTTGAATCTTTTTCCACACTCAATTTTTTTAGCAACTCCTTTTCTTATTATGTGGATATTGTCTCCCGCAATTGTAAATTGGATAAGCAGTCCACGCGCCGTTGTAAGAACAAAAATAACGGATGAGCAAAGCAAATACCTCAGAGAGCTTTCGAGAAAAACATGGAACTTTTTTGAAACTTATGTTACTGAAAATGATAATTGGTTACCAATTGATAACCTGCAGCAATATCCAATAACAATTATTGCCCATCGAACTTCTCCTACTAACATTGGAATGTCAATACTTGCCAATCTTTCAGCAGTTGATTTTGGTTATATCACAATTGCACAACTGCTAGAACGCGTTTCCAACACTTTTAAAACGCTAAATAAGCTTGAAAGATATGAAGGACATTTTTACAATTGGTATGATACGCAATCTTTGGTGCCTTTGCATCCGAAATATGTTTCCACAGTTGACAGCGGGAATTTTGCAGGTCATATACTCACATTGCGACAGGGGCTTTTTGAAATGCTTAATCGTAAAATAATAAAAGATGATTTGTGGGATGGACTTTATGATACAATAAGAATAATTGCCAAGAAAATAACAATAGAAGAACAAGCCTTTTTCAACGAATTTAAAACAGCATTTGAAATAGAAAATTCATCGCGACCAGCGCAATTAAGTGAATTAAAAAACAGTCTTGAAAGAATCGCTACGTTGTTGAATGATTTATTTATAAAGGAAAAGGTTAAATCAAATACAGAAGCATTTGAATGGATGATTTCGCTGCAGCATCAAATTAAGGAATGGCTCAATGAAATGGTTTTGTTATTGCCGTGGAGTAATCTTAGTACGATACCTGAAAAATTTGAAAACTTAAGTGTGTTTCAAAAAACACCTTCTTTAATTCAGCTAGCACAAATTGATAATGATATCCATTCTGAACTTATTGCTTTGCCTAATGGAAATGAAACTGATGTAGAAAATAAGTGGATTGGTGATTTTGAAAAATCAATAGCATCTGCAAGTGCTTTAGCAAACGAACGAATTGCAGCAATTCATCAATTAGCTGCTCAATGCTTTGACTTTGCAGACATGAATTACAACTTTTTGTATGACAAGACTCAGCACTTATTGTCAATAGGATATAATGCAGTTGAGCATCATCGCGATACAGGGTTTTATGATTTGCTTGCTTCCGAAGCGAGGTTAGGTTTATTTGTGGCGATAGCACAAGGAAAAATTTCGCAGGAAAGCTGGTTTGCGCTTGGGAGGCGACTTACTGTTGCCGATAGCACGCCCGTATTGATTTCGTGGAGTGGTTCTATGTTCGAATACCTTATGCCTAATTTAATAATGCCGCTTTACGAGCATACACTTTTAGATAACTCTACAAGGGGTGCAGTGAAAAAACAAATTGAATATGGCAAGGAACAAGGTGTGCCATGGGGCATTTCAGAATCGTGTTATAATATGGTCGATGCTCATCTCACTTATCAGTATCGCGCATTCGGTGTTCCTGAATTGGGTTTTAAACGAGGGCTTGGTCTTGACCTCGTTATTGCACCTTATGCCACTGTAATGGCATTGATGGTAGATCCTGCCGCCGCGTGTAAAAACTTAGAAAGATTACAAGCAAAAGGATATGAAGGTCGATACGGATTTTTTGAAGCAATTGATTTTACACCATCTCGTTTACCGAGAGCAAAGGTGCCAGCTTTAATTCAAACTTTTATGGCGCACCATCAAGGAATGAATCTTCTTTCATTAACTTTCCTTCTATGCAATCAGCCGATGCAAAAACGTTTTGAAGCTGACCCGAATTTTCAAACTGCACTTTTGTTATTGCAGGAACGAGTGCCAAAAGCAACTGGATTTTATTCCGTTTCTGTCGACACAGAAGAGATTATTCATTCTGCTGCTAATACAGAAATGCGTGTTATCAATTCACCTGACACACCACAACCTGAAATTCAATTACTCTCTAATGGCAGTTACCATGTTATGCTTACAAACGCAGGTGGTGGATACAGCCGGTGGAAAGATATTGCGCTTACAAGATGGAGAGAAGATACCACATGCGATAATTGGGGCGCATTCTGCTATATCCGCGATCTTGATGCGGGTGATTACTGGTCAATAGCACATCAACCAACATTAAAAGAAGCATCTCATTATGAAGCCATATTTTCACAAGGCCGAATGGAGTTCCGCAGAACAGATAATGAGATTGAACTGCATACTGAAATAGTTGTTTCACCCGAAGATAATGTTGAAATCAGACGAGTTCATATTAAGAACCTCTCAGGGGATGTTCGCAAAATTGAGATTACAAGTTATAGTGAAGTAGTAATTGCTTTGCCTGTTGCTGATGATGCGCATCCCGCCTTCAGCAATCTTTTTGTGCAAACAGAATTGGTGCAAAATCAACATGCCATTATTTGTTCAAGACGTGCGCGCTCTAAAGATGAAAGCCCTCCATACATATTTCATTTAATGAAATTAGCCGAAGGCGATGCTGATAATATTGCTTATGAAACTGATCGTGATAAATTTATTGGCAGAGGCAATAGCATTTCGAATCCGAAAGCAATGCAACAACTGGAAACGCTTTCAAATTCACAAGGCTCTGTGCTCGACCCAATAATTTCAATTCAATATCGAATAACTATTGGCGAAAATGAAACGGCAATTATTGATATAGTAACAGGCATTGCCGAAACTAAAAGTGAATGTCAAACGCTCATAGATAAATACCAGGATTTTAATTTCAGAAAACGCGCTTTTGAATTATCATGGACTTATAGTGAAGTGGTTTTGCGTCAAATAAATGCAACTGAATCTAATGCACAACTTTATACTCGAATGGCAGGCTCTGTTATTTTTACCAATCCTGTATTAAGAGCTAATAAAGATCTGCTTATTAAAAATACTAAAGGTCAATCTTCACTATGGAATTATTCTATTTCAGGCGATGTACCAATTGTGCTTTTACAGGTTTCTGATAACACCAACCTTGCTATAATAAAACAATTATTGCAAGCTCGTTCTTATTGGCAGCTTAAAGGTTTGGTGGTTGATTTAGTTATAATTAATGAAGACTATAGTGGGTATCGTAATGACCTTCAAGACCAGATTCAAAGCCTTATTACAGCCGGTTCAGGAAATATTCCGACACAAAGGCAGGGCGGAGTGTTTGTAAGAATGGCTGACCAGATTTCAAATGAAGATAAGATTTTAATCCAAACCGTAGCAAGGATTATTATTGCTGATACCTACGGTACTTTAACCGATAATATCAATAGGAGAAGTAGTGTATCTCCAGTTGTCCCATTCTTAATTACAAGCAAAAAATATGAAGCACAAATTAGAACCGATGATAGAGAAGAAGACCTTCAATTTTATAATGGATTGGGAGGATTTTCGGCTGACGGAAATGAATATGTAATCAACACAAATAATAGTAATATTACTCCTTTACCATGGATTAATGTTCTGGCAAATGCAAACTTCGGAACAATAGTAACGGAAAGCGGACCTTCTTATACATGGGCTGAAAATGCGCATGAGTTCAGGCTCACACCTTGGTATAATGATCCAGTAACTGGTAATTGTGGTGAAGCATTTTACATTCGTGATGAAGAAACTGGCAACTATTGGTCGCCAATGCCTTACCCAGCAATAGGAAAATCAAACTATAAAACAAGACATGGTTTTGGCTATAGCATTTATGAATGTGAAGAAGATGGCATCCAAACTGAAATACTTATTTACGTTGACCTCGAGGAACAAATAAAATTTACTGTAATAAAGATGCGTAATGTTTCTGGTCGGGCGCGTACGCTAACAGTAACGGGTTATGTAGAATGGGTGCTCGACAGTCTTCGTTCTAAATCGGCAATGCATATTGTTACAGAGTTTAATCCTGAATTGCGTACACTTTTAACTCGTAATCCGTATAATTCAGAATTTCCTAACAGGGTTACGTTTTTAGATGTAAATAATGTAAAATTTGATTTCACTACTGACCGTAACGAATTTATAGGACGTAATGGATCACTTGCAAAACCCGAGGCTATGAAAAGATTACGTCTCGCAGGAAAACATGGTGCCGGATATGATCCATGCACAGCGATGCAAGTGCCAATTGTTTTGCAAACGCGTGAAGCACGTGAAGTAGTTTTTAAAATGGGCGCAGCTAAACACGTGGCTGAAGCACAGCAGTTGATTAATCGTTTTCGGGACACGAATGCGGTTAATGATTCACTTAAAAAGGTACGTGAATATTGGCAACATACACTTGGCTCAATAAAAATTAAAACGCCTGATCAATCATTAAATATTTTAACAAACGGCTGGCTGCTTTACCAAGTAATAGCATGCAGACTGTGGGGACGAAGTGGATTTTATCAATCTGGTGGGGCATTCGGATTTAGGGATCAATTGCAAGATGTAATTGCAGTTTTGCATGCGCAACCAGAATTAACGCGAGAGCATATTTTGCGTGCAGCTTCTCGACAATTTAAGGAAGGCGATGTTCAGCATTGGTGGCATCCTCCGCAAGGAAGAGGAGTGCGCACACTATGTTCTGACGATTTGCTCTGGTTGCCTTACACTACTTCCTGCTTTGTTATTAATACACAGGACTATTCAATTTTAGAAAGTACAGTTCCATTTATAGAAGGTCGCCTCCTGAATATGAATGAAGAATCTTATTATGACCTTCCGTTAGTTTCAAATGAAACGACTTCACTATATGATCACTGCAAAAGAGCAATTATAAAATCATTAAAGTTTGGCGTTAATGGTCTGCCTTTGATGGGATCAGGCGACTGGAACGACGGTATGAATATGGTTGGCATACTTGGGAAAGGTGAAAGTGTTTGGCTTGGATTTTTTCTTTACGATATTCTAAAACGTTTTGAATCCATTGCAATAAAATTGAACGATGAAGAATTTGCAACTGTCTGCAAACAAAAAGCGGCTGCATTAAAAATAAATATTAATAAATCATCTTGGGATGGTGAATGGTACAGACGTGCCTATTTTGATGATGGTGCAGTATTGGGATCAGCAGAAAACGATGAATGTAGGATAGATTCCTTATCGCAAAGCTGGGCAGTACTTTCAGGGGCTGGAGAGCCTGAACGCGCTTTAAAAGCTATGGAATCAGCCAATAAATATTTAGTGGACAGAAAACATTCGCTTATACGTCTTTTAGATCCGCCCTTCGATAAATCTGAATTCGAACCAGGTTACATTAAAGGCTATGTGCCTGGTGTAAGAGAAAATGGCGGGCAATATTCACACGCTGCAATTTGGATGATAATGGCATTTACTAAATTAGGAAACAATGCAAGAGTTTATGAATTATTAAATATTATCAATCCCATTAATCATGGAAAAACAGCAGCAGGAATTGCTGTATATAAAGCAGAACCTTATGTTATGGCAGCAGATGTTTATGGCGTATCACCACATGTGGGTCGCGGTGGATGGACATGGTACACTGGTTCTGCAAGTTGGATGTATCAACTCATTATATCATCTTTTATTGGTTTAACGCGTGAGGGAAATATGCTGCAAATTAATCCATGTGTTCCCGAAGAATGGAAATCATTTGAAATTGATTACCGATACAAAAAAACAAACTATCATATAATTGTACAATTAATTGATCATAGTAACAATCCAGCATTAATTGTTGACGGCATCCTGCAATCTGAAAATATGATTAAACTTGTTGATGATGAAAAAGAACATACCATAACAATTAAAATTCTTCAGCGGTTTTCTGTAATTGAAAATCATTACGATGAGATTTCAAAAAGCCTAAGCATTTAATCCTTTCGAAAAAACTATAGCTTTAAATATTTGTTTTAATTTGTAAGTCCATTTTCTATCTGCAATATATCTGCTTAAACACAACTTGTGTCTAAATTGGCACTTGTGCAGAACCTCCAGTTTTAATTCTGTAATAATGTATTGCTATTTATGAAACACTAATTGATCTGCAAATAGAACATTTTGGTATAGCATATAGCTCAACCTTATTTGCACCTCGAATTTATCTTCAACCGGTTTCGAAGCGCTCATAAAATCGTATTGTTTTTTAAGGGTGTACTACTTTTGAGTTTATATGGTAGTTTTGATGATGGGTGTAATGAAAGCGCTTTTTCCAGTTAAGCAGCAATCTGGTTTGCCGCTGGAGGCAGCGCTAAAATAATCTATCAACAATAAAATGATGACCGAACTTAAAGCCTATTTTAATGCTATTTCACCTTTAACGGAGCATACCTGGGATACAATTTTGCCGCTTTTTAACGAAGGTATTTTGGCGAAAAATGAATTCTTTAGTACAACAAATGAAATTTCTCGAAAAATTGCCTTTTTAAAGTCGGGTGTTGTAAGGGCATTTTTTATTAATAATGAAGGGAAAGAATATAATAAGCAGTTTTTTGTTGGGCAGAGTATAATAGGTGCATATTCATCATTATTAACGGGCCAAACAAATCGTATTGCACAACAAGCATTAACTGATTGTGTTATTTATGCTTGCGACTATAAAGCCTTAACTCAGCTTTACGACAAACATACTGACCTCGAACGTTTGTCGAGAAAGATTGCTGAATATTATTTTATTGAAAAAGAAAAAAAAGAATTAGAAATAATATTATTAGATGCTTCGCAGCGATACATCATTTTTCAAAATGATTTTCCTAACTTGGAACAGCTTATTGCTCAATTTCATATTGCCTCTTACTTAGGAGTGTCTGCCACACAGTTGAGCCGAATACGGCATCAATTTGCTTCAAAATTCAAATAATTCATTTCTTTACCTATGTAAATGCTTTCTTATTTTGACTGCAGTTCCTTTGCATCATTAATCAAAATAAGAAAAAATGAAGAAATTTCCATTATCAAGTTGTGTGTTGCTAGCAATCTGCGGCTTGCTTTTATTAAATGCTTGTGCTATTCACCCAGTAGCTTGGCAGCCAAACGCGGTTACACAATCTAATAGCACAGCACCTTTAAACGAAAAGTTAGCTACTGCAACTAAAATTTCATTAATGGGTTGGTTAGGGCCAGAAGATATCATTTTTGATAGTTTGGAAAATCTTTATTGTGGCGTACATAATGAAGATTTTAGCGATGGTAGAATTTTAAAAATAGACACAGCAGGTAACATTTCAGAATTTTATAATTCTGGTGCTTGGGTTGCAGGGTTGCATTTTGACAAAGTAGGTAACTTAATCGCATTAAGTCATAAGCAAGGTTTAATAAGTATTAGCACTTCAAAAAATGTAACGGTTTTGGCCGAAAAAGATGAAAATGGGAATCGTTTTCTAATTCCTAATGGCCTAGAAATAGCTTCTGATGAAAAAGTATATTTCACAAACACTTCCGAAATTTCTGCTTACAACATTAAATATGGTAAAAAATTAATTTTAGAAATGGAACCTCGTGGTGGTTTATATTGCTACGATATACCAGCCAAAAAATTGTCAACACTACTTAGTGGTACATACTTTGGCAATGGCATAGTTGTTTCAAAAGAGGAAAGCTATTTATTGATGGTAGAAACAAGCAAATATAGGGTTTTGAAATACTGGCTGAAAGGTCCCAAAGTTGGTACAACTGAAATTTTTATAGATAATCTTCCAGGTTTTCCAAATGGTATTTCAATTCGAGAAGATGGAACTTACTGGTTAGGTTTTACAACAAAAAGAAATGATGCATTGGACAAAATTCACCCCAAAGTTGGTATGAAAAAATTAGTCTATAGTTTGCCAAGTTTCCTCCAACCAAAAGCTGAAAAGTTCGGAATGGTGATGCACATTTCAACTGATGGAAGTGTAATAGAAACTTTATTTGATACGAAAGGGAAGGTAATGTTCGAAGCAGGGGCAGTAAAAGAAAATAACGGGTATTTGTATCTTGGAGGTGATGTAATTCCTTATATCGGTAAATATAAATTGTAATAAAATAACATAATAAAAAAAATTGAAACAATAATATAAAAAATAAATATATTAAAAATGACACGAACACTTATTACTTCAATATTATTCCTAACCAGTTTTTTGGTTTTTACTCAACAATCTAAAACACCAACAAGAAAAGGAATTGCTTTTGGTATATCTTTAGGAGTAGCTAATTCACAACTTACATTTCCAACAACCAAACAGCAAAATACAGACCTTGCAATTAATTGAAAAGTTGGTTACATGATAAATCCTAATCTAGCTGTATTGCTTGATGGCGCTGTTTCAATTTACGAATATAATTTGTCAGGCAGGCCACGAAAAAGAGATTTCGGTGGTTTGTTTCCATCAGTTCAATATCATTTAACGGATAAGTTTTGGGTTTTAGCCGGCCTAGGTATTGGAACAGATGCACCTGTGTTTTACGATTTAAAACCTGAGCACGAAGAGGAATTGCAATATTATACTGGTTTTGGTTGTTTAACTTCAATAGGATATGAAATTTTTAAACGAAATAATTTTGTTATTGATATTCAAGCTAGATTTAATTATAGTAGCGTAAATTTACCAATCGGAAAAACAAATGGTTTTAATTCAGGAATTTTATTAGGTATAAACTTCTATTAATATAGTAAATAATATTACTTGAAAAATTAGACTTTGCGGCGCATTCATTTCCAAAGAAAGCATATTTATCCAACTGTTATTTTTGCTGCAGGTTACAAACTTTTATACTATCTTACGCACACCGAAAGGTTTACCCGGCCAGTTTTGAAGTGGTATAAAATTGATATTTTTTGTTTGGAAATATAATGCTTCCCTTTATCTATGTTTCATAGTTTGGGTAACGGGTTTGATTGAGATTTTTTTTCATTTCCCATTAACGTTAATATGAAGTCGTGTGTTAATAGGCAATACCTAAAGATATTTAGCATGCAAAAATTTAGTAATTAATTATTCAATTTCAGTATTAAATTTGCATTATCATAATTACTATTAACTGAGGTAAGCTGAGCAACAGTGAATTATCCGGCTGTTAATTACTCATCATAATCATACTTAATTTTAATGCCATAATTGTTGTCATTTAATTTATCGGTGCAATAAACGCATTGGTAACTGTGTTCAAGTGGTTCATAAATTTGACTGATATAAGGCTTAAAAACGCAGGAAATGCATCCGACACACCAATCTTCCTACTCCTTCAAAAACCTCCCCATACCAAAACCAGCCTCATTCTCCACTTTAATAAAATATATGCCATTTGCAAATGCATGAACATCAATAACTACAGTATGTTCAGCATTAGTAAATGTTTGAATACAATTACCGGAAATATTATAGATTGATATTCGTGTTCCAACTATTCCGTTTATTTCCAAATTAATAATATCGTTGGTAATAGTCGGATATAATTGTAAATCGAATTCATTGCTGGTTAATTCAGCTATTTCAACACCAGGATCTGCTACCAGTAAACTGTCGTTGCAAATACATGCCGAGCGGTGGTGATCACGGCGAAACATTTTCCAGTCTGGACCATTGCCATCGCCCCAAGAAACCATGTAGGCGCGACCGTAATTATTTTCTATTGCGGGATATTCGGCATGACCGCCCGAAACAAAAACATCGAGAATGCCATCGTTGTTAAAATCCGCAATGAGCGGACCATGTTCTGCATCATAATCATCAGCGCCGAAGTCAGCTCGCAGATTAATATCTTGTATAAAAGCGCCGTCTTCGCCACTAAGTGCAATAATGCTTCCTTCGCTCGAGCAAAATGTTAGGTCGGGGTAAACATCGCCATTAATATCTGCCAATGCGATGCCGCGAAACGATTGTCCGTAATCTGGAATTGCGTAACTCCATAATAAATCGCCAGTGTAATCGACTGCCCCAACTTGAAACCAATCGCTGAACACTACTTCTAAAAATCCGTCATTATTTATATCACCCATCGAAGTTGGTCCACCAATGTATAATGAATTAGTTGGAAATTGATATTGCCAATTTACTTCACCATTAAATGCATTGAAGCAATGTAAAAGACCTGAATAATCGCCAATTACCAATTCAACGGTATCGTCGTTATTCATATCACCGAAAGAAACGCCGTGATAAATTACATCTTCAGGTGCATCACTTTCCCAAATTAGTTCTGCATTATCGGCGCGATAACAAAATAATTTATGATTATCGCCAAAGCTCCATGTAGCGACAATAAAATCTAATTGTCCATCCATATTGGCATCCAATAATGCCGGTTCAGTTTGTATCCAACTATTAGCATCAACTTCCAGTTCCCACAAAACGGAGCCATCCTCACCGTTTAAACACAAAACATAACCTCCAAATTGTCCGTGAATAATTTCTATTTTTCCATCGCCATCAACATCGCCAATAACAGGAGGGGAGTCGCTTCCACGCATTGGAGTTTGCCACTGCACAAATCCGCTGTCTGCATCAAAACAATAAGTAACCGGATTGCAAGAACCTGCAAGAATTACTTCCATGTCACCATCCATATCTACATCATAAATAATTGGCGCTGCATCTGCACAACCGCCTGCATATGTTGCCCAAAGCACACTGCCATCTTCACCGTTCAACATATATAAATTTCCATCGTTTCGATAGGTGCTGATAGCAATTTCTAGTTTGCCGTCGTTGTCAACATCAGCCGCTGCGGCCTGCCCAAAAGCCATATCATCCATATCAAACGACCAAAGAATTTCCGGTGTTTGTGCAAAACAAATTACCGAGGCAAAACAAATAAGCAGGAAGGTGAGATTTCGCATGTGCATTTAATTATTTTATAAAGATAATAAAAGTATAGACAGACTATTGTGCTAATATGCTAATGTGCTGATGGAACAGCCATTATATCGATGTAACAATTAAACAGCCGGAACGATAGCACATTGTTTTTCCGCTTCTCCATTTTGCTGCGTGAAATAAGTAAACTGTGTTAAAATAATTATAAAAGGTGGCACAAAATTCCCTCCTAGCCCGGACTGCAATGTAAAGCCTCGAAGAGCTTGAAATGTAAGGCCGGAAATAAATGCCAAAGCGTTGAGGTTGCTGCTGCTCCAATTTATTCCATCACAACATTGTCCAACAGTCTTACGCCATCAACAATTACAGCAGTAATTATTACAATGGTGCTTACTTTTTCTTGTCTGGTTATAGGTTGTAGGTTTTTGGCGTTGAGTATTAAAAAATAATCGACTTTAAAATTGGCAATGGTATTTAATGATGCTATGGCTATTTGTTGAATTTCTTCGCTGCTTAATATCGGTAACAAGGTAATTGCGTTTTGCAGCAATGCGTAAATGGCGCCGGCTTTTTGGCGAATGTCAGCACTTAATCTAACGTTCCGCGAACTCATAGCCAAACCGTGTGGTTCCCGGTAAATTGCGCACATTACTACGGTTATGGGCATCTGCAAACTGCTTACCAATCGCGTTAGTATTAAACATTGCTGAAAATCTTTTTGCCCTAGAAACAACAAATCAGGACGGGTTACTTCTAGCAAAATTTTCACTACTTGTGCCACCCCAGCAAAATGTCCAGGCCTGCTGGCGCCTTCCAAGCCTAAGTCGAGCCCACCTAAATCAAACTTGTCGGTTACCTCCGTTATTGGTCCATATATATCGTTTGCCTCTGGCAGATATAATATGTCGCAACCAGCGGCTTCAAGCATCGCAATGTCTTGTTCAATTGGTTTCGGGTATTTTTCGAGGTCTTTGGGGTCGTTAAATTGAGTTGGGTTCACAAAAATGCTCGCAATTGTAATATTTGTGCGTCTTTTGCTCTCTTCCACAAGCGAAATATGCCCTTGATGCAAGGCACCCATTGTGGGAACAAAGCCTATTTTTGCGCCTTCGGCCTTTAATCGAGTGCTAAGTGGGGTGAGTTGGTTGCGTTGTTTTATTATCTGCATGCTTCGTGGTATAAGGGTTTTAGGCGAATTTGGTCAGGCTCTAACAAAGGTAGACTTTGGGTTGCATAAGTAAATTCTAAACTATATTTTGTAATTTTGCTGCTCAAAATTAAACTTCTAAGGAGACTTAAGAAGTAACACTTCGCAAAATAATCTAACTGTCAAGTAACTAGTTGAATATGGAAAAGAAAAAAGTGTTGATCATCACCCAAGAAATGCAGCCTTACTTAAATGGAACCGATATCGGGAATATAGCAAGGGAATTACCACAATACGTTCAAGATAAGGGAAATGAAATTAGGGTTTTGATGCCGCGCTATGGTGTTATTAACGAACGCCGTCACCGTTTGCACGAAGTGGTTCGCCTTAGTGGAATGAACATCATTCTTAACGATGACGACTATCCGCTGGTTATTAAAGTAGCTTCGGTTCCAGGCGCAAGAATGCAGGTTTACTTTTTAGATAATGACGATTTGTTCAAGCGCAAGTATGTTTTTCATGATGAAAACAATGTTTTTTATGAAGATAATGCCGAACGTATGGTGTTCTTCTGCAAGGCAGCACTAGAAACAGTAAAGAAATTTCAATGGGCACCAGATATTATCCATTGCCATGGTTGGATGACTAGCTTAATTCCGCTTTATATCAAAACAGCATATAAAAACGAACCGGTTTTTCAAAATGCAAAGGTGGTTTATTCAATGTACTCATCAGCTTTCGACGAAACGCTATCAAAAGATACCTTCCTCGAAAAAGCGCCAATCAACAATATGGTTGAAGCCGAACATCTGTTGCCTTATAAAGAATATAACCACATCGGTTTAAGCAAAGGTGCCGCTGCGTATGCTGATGGTGTAATTTTAGGTAGTGAAACTATCGATAAAGAATTAGGCAAATACCTGAAAGTGCTAGGCAAACCAGTACTAGAATTCACGCAAGAAGAGTATCTCGACAAATACGCAGCATTTTACACTAAACTTAATCAATAATTCAAATAAAAATCCGTTATAGGCAGGATGAAGCAGGCATTGTATTTATTGATTGGCGGGATATTGATGGCATCGACATCTTGCAACAAATCAAATTTTATTGGCGAAGAACTATTACCCGAAGAGGATTTTCTTTACTCAACCAGGGTCGATACGTTTAAAATAATTACCTACACCGACCGCGACGATTCAGTGGTAACCAGTCAGAATGCATTTTATGCACTCGGCAGCATTAACAGCGAATTTTATGGCAAGGCAACGGCGGGTATTTTCGGACAAGTATTATTGCCGGCAAACAATTTGTTTTTTGGTGATAATCCCCAAATTGACAGCGTAGTAATTACACTTGATTATGCTAGTTATTATGGCGATACTGCAGCTACTCATTGTGTATCGGTTTATAGAATGACCGAGCGTTTACAAGCCGGGAAATTATATTACTCAGATCAAAAGTTTCATCACTTGCCTATACCCGTAGGTAAAAAGAATGAATTTAAAGTAAACAATCGCGATAGCGTTATACTTGCCGATGGTTCAAAATGGGAGCCGCATCTGCGCATAAATATGTTTGATGCTTTTGGTCAAAATATACTTAACCTCGATTCAACTATTTTAGAAAACGACACTACTTTTCTTACCTATTTGCAAGGTTTATACATTGCATCCGATACGCTAACCGATGGTTATTCTAAAGGGATGATGTATTTTGATATGACTTCAGAAATTACAGGACTGCGCATTTATTATCGCAATACGGAAGCAGATTCACTTAGTATTTTATTACCGTTTTTAGGTGTAAAAACAAATTACTTTACTAATAATTATCCCGAAACAACACCAGTTTATAATGCATTAGTAACCTCCGATACAGTTAACGGTGACGCAGTAACCTATGTAAAAGGTTTTGGTGGCTTGCGCACAATTTTAAAATTACCAACCCTTACCGACTTAAAAGATGTTTCTATAAATAAAGCCGAACTTACCTTCACGGCAACTTACGATGATGGGCGATTATTTAATCCTCCTCCGCGTGTTCAATTATTGCAATTAGATTCTACAGGACATAATTTTTATTACGTCGCATTATTTAGTCAAGAGTACTTTTCATCGCTTATCGACGATAATTTAGGCAATACAGATATCGGTGGTAACTTACTAAAATCGGTTTCAGAAGTTACAGGAAGAACAGTATATCAATATAAATATATTATTACACGTCATGTGCAGGAAATTCTGGAAGGTTCTATAGATAATAACGGATTTGCATTGTCGTGCTTTCCAGGAAATAGAATTCCGAATGCCGTTACATTAGGTGGAATTAATTCAGCAAGAGATATGTATAAACCATATCTCACCATTACATACACAACGATAAACAAGTAAAATCATGTGTGGTATAGTTGGTTATATCGGGCATCGTCAGGCTTATGACGTAATTATTAAAGGTCTTCACAGGCTTGAGTATCGCGGTTACGACAGTGCCGGAATTGCATTGCTGAACGGCGATTTAAACATCTATAAAATTGCAGGTAAAGTTTCTGAACTTGAAAAAGAAGTTGAAGGAAAAAATATACAAGGAAGCTGCGGTATTGGCCACACACGCTGGGCCACTCACGGCGAACCTAATACCCGGAATGCACATCCTCACACAAGTGAGAGCAAAAAGTTGGCAATTATTCACAATGGTATTATCGAAAATTATGCTTCATTAAAAACGGAGTTAATTAAACGTGGCCATCAATTTTTGTCTGATACAGATACAGAAGTATTAATTCATTTAATTGAAGATATTCAACTAAACGAAAAAACAGATTTGGTTGAAGCAGTGCGCATTGCATTAAATCAAGTAATTGGTGCTTATGCAATTGTAATTATATCGAAAGATGAACCAGATATGCTTATTGCTGCGCGAAAATCATCGCCAATGGTTGTTGGCATAGGCGAAGGAGAATTTTTTATCGCTTCGGATGCAACGCCATTAATTGAATATACACGTAACGTAGTTTATTTAAATGATGAAGAAATTGCAGTTGTGCGTCGCAATAAAGAATTGGTAATTAAAACAATTCATAATGAAGCAATAACACCTTACATGGAAAAATTGCAAATGCAATTAGACATGATTGAAAAAGGTGGTTATCCGCATTATATGCTCAAAGAAATTTATGAGCAACCTAATTCAATAAGAGATAGTATGCGCGGCAGATTAACTGGCAGCACAAATTCTATTGTATTAGGCGGCATTAAAGAATACGAACAAAAAATAGTTAACGCGAAACGCATTATTATTATTGGCTGTGGTACATCGTGGCATGCTGGTTTAGTGGGTGAATATTTATTTGAAGATTTAGCAAGAATTCCAACTGAAGTTGAATATGCCAGCGAATTTCGTTACCGAAATCCTGTAATTAATGAAGATGATGTAGTAATTGCCATTTCACAAAGTGGTGAAACTGCCGATACATTGGCCGCAATTGAATTAGCGAAAGCAAAAGGTGCAACTATTTTTGGTATTTGTAATGTTGTAGGCTCATCTATTCCGCGCGCAACGCATGCAGGTTCTTACACGCATGCTGGTCCCGAAATAGGCGTAGCAAGTACTAAAGCATTTACAGCTCAGGTTACAGTGCTTACTATGATGGCATTAAGTATTGCTAGAATTAAAGGTTCTATTCCTGAAAGCAAATATCAAACTATTGCAATCGAATTAAGTAAAATTCCAGAAAAAGTAACTGAAGTATTAAAATCGAACGACTTTATTAAACAAATTGCAGAGGAGTATATGGATGTGCACAATTTCCTATATCTCGGTCGCGGATTTAATTTTCCTGTTGCATTAGAAGGCGCACTTAAATTGAAAGAAATATCGTACATACATGCAGAGGGTTATCCTGCTGCAGAAATGAAGCATGGACCTATTGCTTTAATTGATGAAAATATGCCAGTTGTTGTTGTTGCAAATAATTTAAGTGCACACGATAAAATTGTAAGTAATATTCAAGAAATTAAAGCACGAAAAGGACGCATAATTGCCATTATTTCTGAACACGATACGGTTATAGAAGGCATGGCAGAACATGTAATTCGCATTCCCGAAACCGAAGATGCCCTTACGCCACTATTGAGTGTAATTCCACTGCAGTTATTAGCCTACCACATGGCAGTGCTTCTGGGTAAAAATGTAGACCAACCTAGAAATTTAGCTAAAAGTGTTACTGTAGAGTAATAATTAATTAAGATAATGTGAATGCCATTATTTTATCCCGAATTTAGCAATAGACTTTATCAAATTAACCAACCTATTGCTTTAGTTGGGTTTAACCATAATAGCAAACAATTTGAAAAACGCATGTCATTTACTTGAAATAGTTGACTTTATTACAAAATGTAAGATGTTATGAATTCCATTGCTTTTTCTGGGTTTAAATCCGTCTCATCCGCGTTCCCCTTTCTACACCCATCTCCATAAAAAAAGCCTCCCGAAGGAGGCTTTCCAAGTTAATATTTTTTACATCGCAGCAGCAAATTTCGCTGCCACAACATCCCAATTAATTACATTATAAAATGCACCAATATAATCAGGTCTGCGATTTTGATAATTTAAGTAATAAGCATGTTCCCAAACATCAAGACCTAAAATCGGAGTGCCCTTAACTTCAGCAACATCCATTAATGCATTATCTTGATTAGGGGTTGATGTTACAGCTAATTTTTTATCTGCAGTAACAATTAACCATGCCCAACCAGAACCAAATCGAGTTGCAGCTGCTGCGCTAAATGCTTCTTTAAATTTATCAAAGCCACCAAGGTCGCGCTCAATTGCAGCTAATAAATCACCAGTTGGTGTTCCACCTGCGTTTGGTGCCATAACTTCCCAAAAGAGATTATGATTATAAAAACCACCACCATTATTGCGAACAGCAGGTGAAATTTTTGACACATTAGCCAAAATTGCTTCAATTGTTTTGCCCTCCCATTCGGTACCCGCAATTGCATTATTTAAATTATTCGTGTACGCAGCATGATGCTTATCGTGGTGAATTTCCATCGTTCTTGCGTCGATATGCGGCTCCAGCGCATCGAAACTATAAGGGAGCGGTTGTAATTGAAATGCCATAATTGTTATTTAAGTTTTATATAAAATTTTTAGTTGTTAAAGTTAAAACACTAACCCTTAAATCAAGTTCGTTTAAAGCAAAATAATTTCAATCAACGTTTGCCTGTAAAAAAGTTCTTGAGCATTATTTGCGATTTTTCAGCACCAATGCCACTTGTAATGGCGGTTTTCGGATGCAATAAATGTTCGTGTCTGCTAAAACCCATTTTGGGGTCAGAAGCAGCATAAACTATTCTGCCCATTTGAGCCCAATAAGCAGCCGCTGCGCACATTGAACAAGGCTCTAATGTAACGTATAAGGTACAATCGGCCAAGTATTTCGAATTAAAATGGTTGCATGCAGCTGTAATCGATTGCATCTCAGCATGCGCAGTTGGGTCATTCAGTTTTTCAACCAGATTGTGCGATTTGGCAATAATTTGATTCCCCGCTACTATAATTGCACCAACAGGTACCTCGTCTTCATACAATGCCTTTTCTGCCATCTTTAAGGCCTCATCCATAAAAAAACCATCCGGATCTGTGATTATTCCCATGCCATAAAGGTAACTGCTTCAACTAAATTTGCCGAATTATTCATTTCAAAATCGCTAAACTTTTAACCCAAATTAATCAACAGGCTATAACAAGTCAACCAAACTATTGATTTAAATGGGTTTAACCTGAATAGCAAACAATTTGAAAAGAGCATGCTGTTGGCTTGAAACCGCTGATTTTATTACAAACTATAAATTGTTACGACTTCCATTGCTTATTGAGGGTTTAAAATGTGCAGTATAGTTGCCTGTAACTTTTAGGCAATTTGTGCCATTTATCCTTAAAAAGTCTTAATTTATCTAAAACTTTAAACCACTCGTAAAATTTGAGGTAATTTTAACCCGTCATGAAAAAACTATTCATCATTGCAATATTATTGAGTGCTCAAAGCGCAGCTTCTGCTCAAAAGACACTTACCTTGCAGGAATCTATTACCATTGCAACCGACAATAACCTTTCACTAAAACAAGTTGAGGCTGGAGTTGAATTTTCTGCTAAAGCAGCAAATCAAAGTAGGTTGCTGTTATTGCCAAACCTAAACGTAGGTTCATCTTATTTTTGGAACTTCGGTTTTACTATTGATCCTGTAACCAACTTGCCACTTTCTAATAGTTTTCAAACAAATGGTTACCAGGCATCGTCAACCATGAATTTATTTAGTGGTGGAAGCATTAGCAATACCATTAAAAAGAGTAAAACTGATTTAGAAGTTTCTGGTATGAACTACAAAGAAGTAGTTGAGAATGTGCAATTTCAAGTTATAGTTGCTTACCTCGCAGTAATGTTTGCTGAAGAGCAAGTTAAAATTGCAGGGCAAAAAATTAATACTACAGAAGCACAATTAAATAATTCGCGCAAACTGGCTCAAGCTGGTAGTATACCAGAAGGTAATTTGTTAACCTTAGAAGCACAATTGGCTCAAGATCAATTATCGCAAATACAAGCAGGCAATCAACTCGATAAAACTAAACTCGATTTTAAATTATTGTTACAATTAGACATATCTGAAAATATAGAAGTTGCGTTCCCGGATTTTAATCAGGTAGACAAAATTTTATTCGCACCTGTTCCTGACGCGTTAACAGTTGCAAATTATGCAATTGAAAATAGAGCGAGCATCAAAAAATTCGGCTATCAATTGCAAAGTGATGAATACGCAAAAAAAATTGCCGCTGCAGGCGCAGTGCCTACCTTGAGTTTAATTGGTCAAGTGGGAACAAATTATTCTAATGCCATATTTCCGCCATTCATAACTGAAGTAAGTCCATATGGCACGCAAATAAATAACAACTTAAGCGAAGTGGTAGGCATTTCATTACAAATTCCAATTTTTAATAATGGAACAGTACTCATTAACAAAGAGAATGCAAATTTTGCTTATATCAACACACAATTGAATCAGCAAATTGCTATTAATACAATGCGTCAGAATGTAACACAAGCAATTAACGATTTAAAAGCTGCTATGGCATCGTACGCAGCAGCAGAAAAAAGTTTTGCCGCAGCTACCAACGCGTTTGAATTTGCAGAGAAGAAATTTAATATGGGAACAGCTTCGTCGTTTGACTATACCAATGCTATTAATACTAAAGCACAAGCTGAATCCACATTAGTTCAAACTAAATACGATTTGATTTTTAAATCGAAAATTATTGATTATTACCTAGATAAACCATTAGAATTTTAAATAGAATTATTATGCGAGCATTAAAAATATTAGGTGTTATTGTTGCAGTATTTGTTGTTGTTATCCTAATTGGAAATAAACAAGGCTGGTTTAACGGCGGCGCCAAAATTGCGATTACAACCGATGCAGTTGTTAAAAGAAGTATTGTTGAAACAGTAACCGCAAGCGGGAAAATTTATCCAGTTACTCAAGTAAGTATTGCAGCCGAAATTTCGGGCGAGATTGTTGACTTGCCAGTTCGTGAAGGTGATAAGGTTAAACAAGGCGATTTATTAATGCGCATTAATCCCGATTTATATGAAACACAAGTTGAACAAGCACAGGCGGGATTAGACAATACCAAAGCACAATTATCAAGCGCAAGGGCGCGCGTGCTGCAATCGAAATTACAATATGATAATGCTAAAATCGCCTTCGACAGAAGTACGCAATTATTAAAAGATAAAGTTATTTCACAAATGGAATTCGAGCAGTCGCAATTAGCTTTTCAAACATCAAAGGCCGAATATGAAATTGCCCAAGAAAGTGTAATAGCAATGGGATATACTGTTAAAAGCAGTGAGTCAATGTTGAAAGAAATGCGCAACAATTTTAAGCGCACTGCTATTTATTCGCCAGCTGCTGGAACTATTGTGGGATTAAATAAAAAGAAAGGTGAAAAAGTATTGGGAACAATTCAAATGACTGGTGACCAATTAATGAGCATCGCAGATTTAACACAAATGGAAATTCAGGTCGATGTAAGTGAAAATGATGTGTTGCGCATTGATGTTGGCGATACAGCAGATATTGAAGTTGATGCATACATGAACCGTACTTTTAAAGGGGTTGTATTTCAAATTGCCAACACTGCCGGAAGTGGTAATATCTTGAGTGCTGTTTCAGACCAAGCAACCAACTTTAAAGTGAAAATTTATTTATTACCTGAATCTTATGCCGATTTATTAGCTAAGGCAGGAAGTAAATATCCTTTTTATCCAGGAATGAGTGCAACAGTTGAAATTAAAACAGATATTGCACGTAATGTATTATCAATTCCAATACAAGCAATTACTACACGTGAAGATACCACTAGTATTAAAACCGATAAAAAAACTAATGAAATTGTTTATGTCATGGATGGTGATAAAGCAAAAGAAATTATTGTTGTTTCTGGCTTGCAAGATGATAATTATATCGAAATAAAAGAAGGCTTGTCTGATGGCCAAACTATTATTAGCGGACCATATAATACAATTACCAATGTATTAAAAGCTGGAGATATGGTAAAGGTTGAGGAAGAAAAAGATGCCGATAATAAGCCTGGCGAAAAATAATTTTATTTTGTTAGCGCTTTGCTCGATTACGTATTCAATTAGTTAGCGCAGTTCATTAACTGTCATTATTATCTCATAATTCATTTTCTTCCATAACTCCTTATGGAATTTTCCGTTTACTACATCATAGCAGTAAAACTTATTGTTATGGCACAAATGGAAAACAACCGCGCGGCTACCGCTGCAAAGCACAATGGCCGTTCAACCCGAAAATCTTTATTTGTTGACCTCACACCGATGGTTGACCTGGCATTTTTGCTGATTTCGTTTTTTATGCTGACTACTGTATTGCAAAAAAATACAGCTATGCAATTGCGCATGCCTGAAAATACTAGCGAGCAAACGCCTATTGGCGATAGCAGAACAATAACCTTAATTGCAGCTGCAAACGACCAGCTATTTTATTTTAATGGGATGCAAACAAATCATATGGCATCCAGCAATTATTCGCATTCAGGTGTGCGCGAGTTGCTGTATAACCGCATAATGGAACAACGGGCTGTGGATGCTGAAAAAGGCCTTATTTGCATAATTAAACTTACTGCACAAGCCGATTACAACGACATGGTAAGTTTGCTTGATGAAATGGAAATTACCAGTGTGCCAACATATACAATTCAGCCATTAACAGCCGAAGAAAAAGCCCAATTGGATATCATTCAAAAAAATAAATAAAGCAGTGCTTATGGAAAATGATTTACGCTTTCATCACAATTAAAAATTCACTGCTATGAAAAATTCAAACAGCTATCTCCAATCATCTATTGATGACATTATTTTTGAGAACCGAAACAAAGCCTACGGTGCTTATCAATTGCGTAAAGACTCATCTCGCAACATTAAAGGTGGGTTATTGTTTGCGGTTTTATTAACCTCTGCATTTTCTGCCTACAGCCTAGCTGACAGAAAAATTGAAGCGGTAGCAGAAATACCTTATATAATTGTTAAAATTGATAAGATAGATTTTGCACCGAAGTTACCTGAAATTGAACTGCCAAAACCAGCGGTTCCAGAGGTGATGCATCAGGCTGCTAAAGCATACACAGAGTTTGTAGCTAAAGAAGATAAATTAGTTACTGACGACAAAGCACCTACCATCGACGATTTAAAAGGTAAATTAATTAGTATCACCACCACCGATGGTATAATAGGTGATGTGCCCATAATTGATCAACCAAAAATTGTATTACAACCTGATATTAAAAAGGATGTCATTTTGAAATTCGCTGAGCAGATGCCAGAATTTAACGGTGGATATATAGCCATGCAAACTTGGATTCAAAAACACGTTCGATATCCATCTTATGCCAAATCTGTTGGCACAGAGGGGACTGTTTATGTAGGCTTTGTAATTAATACTGACGGAAGTATATCTAATGTAGAGTTAATTAGAGGCATTGGTTCTGGCTGCGATGAAGAAGCTATGCGTGCCGTTGAGGAAATGCCTAAATGGTTTCCAGGTAAACAAAATGGTGTTGCCGTTAGGATAAAAACAACAATACCAATAAAATTTCAAATAGCTGACTAGAACACAGCGTTCGAACGCCCCGGTTTATTGCCGGGGCGTTTTTTATCTCAAATTAAGCAATATACATTTGTAAATCAATATTTAGTTGGGTTTAACCTGGGTAGCAAACAATTTGAAAAGAGCATGTTATTGTGAGGAAACATATGCTTTGATTTCATATTATAAGATGTTACCATTTCTATTGCTTATTCTGGGTTTATACATCGTGTAAGCCTAATTTTTTGCAGCCTATTTCACTTGCTTTTTGTTCGGCTCTTTTTTTACTGTAATCGGTGTCTTCTGCAAGTAATTCAGTGTCGAGAAATAATCCCATTTTATAAAGGCGTTTGCCTTTCAATTCGTGTTCTTCAATAAGGTCGAACTTGATATCGCGGCCATTTTTTTGAGCCCATTCAATAATTTTACTCTTAAAGTTTATTACAAGGCTTTCTAAATCGGCAATTTCGTAATGTGGAATTAATATTTTGTGCATGAAAAATTGACAGGCACTCATATAACCTGAGTCAACATAAATTGCTCCAACTAATGCTTCTAATGCATTGCCCAAAACATTACTTTTGGTGATATCGGTTCCGCCTTTTCTAATTTGCATCATTTCGCCGAGCCCTATTTTTAATGCAACACGATTTAATTGCTCTCTACTCACAATTTTACTGCGCATTTCAGTCAAAAACCCTTCTGTTTTGTAGGGATATTTTTTAAAAAGGAAATCTGCAATCACCAAATCAATTACAGCATCACCCAACAGCTCAAGCCGCTCGTTATTTGAATGAACAGAATTGTGAATGGAACTGTGCTGAAAAGCAAGTTTGTAAACATTAAAATTAATGGGTGACAATCCGGTAATACTTTTCAGTTTCCGGCAAAAGACCTTTTCGGGTCCCAGATTACAGTTATAAAATTTGCGAAGTTCTGACAACAAGCAATTAGCT
>Ga0163144_10004290_pt1 | contig 32163 bp, 29 predicted proteins | sample OliLak19BULKMAT1_FD_123175 | JGI IMG/M metagenome (GOLD analysis project Ga0163144, IMG submission 123175) | Freshwater microbial mat bacterial communities from Lake Vanda, McMurdo Dry Valleys, Antarctica - Oligotrophic Lake LV.19.BULKMAT1 | ecosystem: Environmental > Aquatic > Freshwater >... | reverse complement strand
TTGCCGGGTATCGTAGCGGATCGCCAGATAGACACCGAATAAGGTACAGGCGATTAACGCTATTGCCTTCACCAGGCTTTCCCTGGGGTCAGTAGACCACAGGATAGAAAGTGCGGCGACCAGCAGCAGCAGCAATACATACTTTTCAGAGACAAGCGCTCGAATGACCATGCGTAGGCGTGGCAGTATCAGTAGACCAGTACCGCAATAAATGAGTAGATAAAGCCAGAAAATCTTTGGTTGGCTTATTACTGATGCTGATTCTCCATTGGCGTTTAGCCCCGCCATGCGGTCCATTGTGCCTGTGTCGAGCAGGTTAAATACCAGAGCTCGACTGAATACCAGAATCGAGAATACGACGAAGGTGCTTTCCAGCACTCGCAGCAATCGGCTTTGCTTTTCAATCGGCAAGCGGCTTGGCAGTGAATCCCATAATGAACCCAATTGCTCTACACGATACATGGTATTCCTCTAACGGGAGCTGCCATGCCGATACCACTGTCGTAACGTGGGGTAGAGCAGTGCACAGGGCTCAAGCAGGTAGCGGCGCCACAAGCGCACAGGGTCGTGCAGTAGGCGATACAACCAGGCGAATCCGCTACGACTCAGCCACAGGGGCGGCTTGGCCTGAGCACCTGTATAGTAGTCCAGTGTGCCTCCCGCCTGTGTGACAAAGCCCACATCAAGTTGATCAAGATGCTCAAGTATCCAGCGCTCCTGTAGTGGCATACCCATTCCCACGAGCAAAATGTCGGGCCGAAATTCATTGATGCTGTGTACCACTGCTGGCGCATAAGGGTTGTGGCCGTGCTGAAGTTGTATGCGCAATTCGGGATACCTTTCCTGGATTATCCCACGACCGATATTGACCACTGACTCCTGCGAGCCGAGATAGAAAATGGACCAGTCCTTTTTTTCTGCGTGCTGCAGTAGCTCCATGAAGTGGTCCATCAGTGAAAAACGCTGTGCGGCAGTGGTCGTCACTCCGAATCCCCTGAGGATAAAGCGTACCGGCACTCCGTCGATATAGCAGTCGTTGCAGCGCTGGTAAAAACGACGAACATGGTTGTCGCGCTGCAGCAAAAAAAGGCTGTGCAGATTGTGATGTCCCGACAGCCATGCGCGTTGTCCCTGGGCCAACACCGTGGAAATGTCTGCTATCCAGTCAGGAAATGTTCTGGGGCTGATGCTGGTTCCGAAGTACTGACGTCGCTCATCGGGCGACCTGGCAGTACTGCGCATCTCTACTTCAGCCAAGTTATCAGATCCCGTTTGGTAAGCTGGCTCAGTCGTTCAATATCGGTCCGAAAGTACTCCCTGAGCTCACCCCTGCTCGCTGCATCCATGGCTGGAAACTCCTGCAAATTGATACTGTCGACCTGTTGTTTCACTCTGATAGCAAGGTTGTGCGGCACGACGGACCGCACCAGGCGCTTGACGCGATGGGAGCGCAGCAGGCGATGCAAAACACGGTGTCGAGGTTGCCCCGAGCGATTGTACCTGTGCTCAAACACGGGCTTTTGTGTGGCATCTATCCCAAGAAATCCGCAGACCTGCTGCCAGGTGCCTGCTGGATTTAATTGCAAATCATCATAGAAAAGTACCAGCAGTTGCGCGACGGAAAAGGCCGCCTGGTATTCTGCGAGCGCTTGGCTGTACAGCCCCATGTGCCGGTAGCGCAGCAGAAATTCAACTTCACCGCGTTGTGACTCCATAGCCAGTGCGGTGGAGAAATTCTCACACGGTTCCAACAGGTCACTCCTGGCGTGACACCAGGCGGAATAGGCGCGCTCCACCGGGTCGCGCAGTATCACTACTAATTTTGCCCTGGGGCTATAGGCTTTAATTTTATGTGCCATACCCGGGATGGCAAAGTACCAGGTACTTGCTTCGCCTAGAATGGTTTGCTCTGGCGTGGCATTGGCAAACAGGTCCATGTAGGCGCGTTCGTCAGTAACTACATATTGATTAGCGGGCGCGTCATTGCCGTATCCGTCCTTATACGGGTAGCCATTCTCGCCAAATGCGAGGAATCCTGGTTCCTTGGGAAAGGATAAGTAAACCTGGGTATGTTGCTGCAGCCAGCCAGCCAAAGCGCTGGTTCCCGATTTTTGCGCGCCCACTATGAACAGGTTAGGTCTTGCCTCAGTAGGCATTGCTACCGGTCCAACCCCTGACCATCGTCAGCGCCATTATTCTGATGTCCAGCCACAGTGACCAATGCTCAATGTAGTAGAGATCGTAATCAATCCGCCGCTGCATTTTTTCCAGTGTCTCGGTCTCTCCCCTGAAACCGTGTATTTGCGCCCATCCCGTAATGCCGGGTTTTACCGTGTGACGCTGCATATAAGCATTGATGCGATTGATATAGCTTTCGTTCAGGGCAATTGGATGCGGACGCGGACCAACGACCGACATATCTCCACGTAGTACATTGACAAACTGTGGCAGTTCATCGAGGCTGGACTTGCGCAGGAATCGGCCAATGGCAGTTATGCGCGGGTCATTGAGTTGCGCTTGCTGTCCATGCCGGGAGCCCGCTTGTGCATGATTCATTGTGCGAAACTTCAGTATCTGAATGATTTTGCCATCCCAACCGTGGCGTTTTTGTATAAAGAACACAGGTCCGGGTGAGTCGAGTTTTATGATGAGTGCGATGAGGGCAAATACCGGAGCCAGCACTGCCAGTGCAGCGAGAGAAATCAGTTTGTCGACAGCCGCCTTGACCAGTATATTGGGTCCGGTGAGTGGTGAAGCATTGAGTTCAATAACCGTCATTCCAGCGACTTGCGATGGTACGTGGTTTAGTAGTGCCAACGTTGAAAGATCCGGTACGTATCGAACTCTCAGGCTGCTGGTCTGCAACACCTTGATTACAGCTTCCTGCCTGTTGAGTTCCGCGTTGTCCATCGCAATCCATACCTCATCAATGCCACTACCCGGGTCCGAGAGCAATGTCTCCATTTCATCGATATCTGCATCAGCGAATACACCTGCGCCAACATTACCCATTGCGCTGTGAGGCGAAATAAATCCAGCGATTTCCCACTTGGCATCGCGCGCTGTCCTGACCTTTTGCGCAACAGCATGCGCGAACTCCCCATTGCCGACGATAAGAATTTTGATGCCTTGTGTGTGATCCAGCTGCAGAAGATTGGCAAGGACGATCACGAGCCAGCGAAACAGAAACAGCGCGATCACCGCAAAGACAAACCAATAGACCATCCACAGTCGGGAAAATTCTGCGTTGGACTTGGTTAGCGTGCCGGCGATCGCCAGTAACGCTGCAACGGCAAAAAGTCCGGGCAGGACTTTGCCAGTGTCGCGCCAGTGGATGTCGCTGCGCCAGGACTTATAAGCGCCAGTGGCGGGAAGGAGAATAAGTGCAAGCCCAGTGCACAGGATCAGCACGGAGCCGTAGTTCAGCGAGAGGTTCCACTTGCCCCATCGGGCGAAAAAAGCGAGCCAGCCGGTGCCGGCCACCAGCAGACCATCGACTAGTGGTGCCAGAGTAGTGATCAACGATTGTTGATATCCGCGCATAGGCGTCAAGGATTCTACTGGACCAGTCCCAGGCGTCGCAGGCGGCGGGCGACCCAGCCCTGCCCTGCGGAAAGTAAATTCCTGGATGCGGAGGGCGGCAGTACCAATGTCGAGCGCTCGTTTTTCTCGATAAATTGCGGGATGGTGTGTGCGCCCGAATTGAACCTGTTGAATGCTAGGGTCAACGGCATCACTAATGCGGGCCATCGACACTGCGCGCACAATGCCAGAATGTCACTTTGGACCCCCATTTGCTGGAATATCAGGGCTTTAGTGGATTTGTGAAAACACATACCATCGTCCATAAAGTCCTCGTAAACATTGGCCAGGCGAATTATCAACACGCTTTGTTGAGTGGGTGATAGGGTAGCGTATGCAAGATGGTATGTCCGTATGGTTTCGGGCGTCCAGCGCATGGCATCATACACCGATATCAAATTTTCCGCGTCCTCGCCGATAAGTCCTCGCATGTGCTGCCGTTTGCGCTCGGTTTGTCGCGTGCCAGGTTGGAAGCCCATGTCGCCATTCATATAGACTGCATGCAGCATACCTGCCTGAACAACCTCTGTCCGGGCCTTGTCAGACACCAATATACTCGCGGTTCCAATTAGGTGCGATATAAAGGGTTTTCCTGATACGCGGTACAATCCGGAGAACATTGGCACAGCGAGATTATAGGTGCACGCCAGGCGAGCGATGTCCTCTGTGGTGTAACCCGTAAGTTGCAATTGCTGATAGAGCTGTAGGTTGGTTTGCGCATACGGGAACATAATGCATCAAAGCGCTTGTATTTCGGGAATCAACTTATGCTCCCGCAGCCAGTGTGATGTCCTGCGGCGCAGGAGTTTTGGTAGGATATGCAGTGTCCAGGATGTTTGGGAGGTAGCGAATAAACCCCGATGTTTCTCCGTCCAGGCCGCTATACGTTTTAACGAACTGTCCTGTGGACCCAGGTGCCACTTGTTTCGGGCATGTTCGATCGAATTGTGCGTCCAGTCTGGACCCCATCTCAATTCAAAATAAGCCCGGTCGTATTCCTCGAATTTCCGCGCCGTGTCATAGCGTACGACAGCGGCCGGCTCGAAATAGATGGTACCTTGAGCCAGGCGGATTTCACGGGCCAGGTCCAGATGCTCCGCATGAGCGGTAAATCTTTCGTCCAGAAAGTCCCGCCTGTCGAACACATCGGTTCTCAGCAGTACGCAATGGAACTCAAACAGGCTCACAAGTTCCCTCCGCAACTGGTCGCGGACACTCCGTAAAGTACGCAGCACATAGCGATGGCGCTGGTGAATACGGTTATAGCCATTGGTCTGCTGTTCAACCAGGTCGCCACCCGCCATATGGATGACCTGCAGCGCAGCTCCACCTTCAAGAATCACTGGCGATACTGCCCAGGCGCCTGTATCGCGCGCGCAGTGCAGCATGGCGTCAAGCCAGCCTGGGGTAACGAAAACATCGTTATCCAGAAATGCGACGTAACGTGTGTCTATCTGTTTGAGCGCGATATTACGCGCCTGGTTGGGTGCCAGGTAGTGATCTTCCCGCAAGTAAGTGAAGCTATTGGTGCGACAAATCGAGGCGAGCTGCCCGGCAATTGCGGCGGGTGAATTGGCATCAATATAGATCAGCTTGTAGGGGCCGCTGGTGTTGCGCACGATGTCTTCAAGCGAATCAATGCTGCAGCTGAACCGCTCTCGGGGGGTAATACAGATAGTCACCTGACTGTCTGGTTCCATCATCGATTACTGCGCTGAAGACTGGGGCGGTCAATCTTAGCAAATATCCGCAGAGACAGTTAGTAAAAGCGGTTCAGGTGTACTGAAATTGGGAGCAAGCCCTGCATAACGCATCCCCAGAGTGGGAAATCGACAGCTGTACAATTTCTTTTGGCAAGCTCGCGTAACAGGGCCTATCATAGTCATCCTCGAATGTCCGACTAACGGTGCCGCAGGCAGGTCAAGATCACGATGGCAAATTCACTCCTGTCAACGGCGCTAGGATTGTTTTTTTGTCTGGTGTCAGTACTGCCCTGTACGGCTCGCGCCGAGCAATTTCATGCTGAACGCCTTAACGGCGGCGAGCCGATTCTCTCTGCGGAGCACTTTCAGGCGCTTGGAGCGCCAAAAAGTGAGGGAAATAACATCAATGGCCCCTCTGTTATTCGCATCCCCGAATGGATACCGAAGGCACAGAGAGCCGCACCGGAGGCTCAGTATTACCTGTACTTCGCGCATCACAATGGGCAGTACATCCGGTTGGCATGGGCGGAGACCATTGCAGGCCCGTGGCACCTTTACGGTACTGGCGAGCACGTGGCGCCGGGGCAACGGGGTGTACTCGATATGGGCGACGACCGTCTCATTACTTTGGGGGGTGCTTATTCCATAACCGGACATATTGCTTCGCCCGAGGTGCTTGTCGATGACGACAAAAGGCAGATAGTGCTGTATTTTCACGGTGGTACCAGTCGCAACGGCATTCATCTTGAGAAGCAGAAATCGTACGTCGCGACGTCGCCCTGGGGGCTTGATTTTTCTTCGGGAATTAATTCTTTGCCACTGAGTGGGAGTTATCTGAGGGTCTTGGAGGTCAATGGGATTCTGCAGGGCCTGTATTCCAGTTACTATGCGCGTGCCCGTAGCAGCGCAAGTCCCTGGACCGCTGCCGAAGGTGAAGAACTCGTTGAAGATGCATTGTGGGAGACCCACGACGCGAGATTTATGCACTTCCAGAATTTGCAGAAAGCCGATGGGAGGATAGTCCACAATGGCACTCCCTATGCCAGGCACGTGGCGCTGTATCGGAAGGGTGACAGGCTGCATGTATTTTTCACCATGAAGGGCGACGCACCGGAACGAATATTGGTGACCAGCGTAGAATTAAACGACGGTAACTGGTTTGACGTTGCGCCTGAAACATCGCCTGCAGAAGTATTGCGCGCAGAACGAGAGTGGGAAGGCGGGGGATTGGAGCCGAAGCGCTCGAAAAAAGGTGCGGAGTTTCGTCTGGTCAATGCCCTGCGCGATCCCTTTGTGTTCAATGACCGTGGCGATCTGTACCTGTTCTATGCGGGTGGCGGAGAACGGGCCATTGGTGTCGCGCGCCTGACGCTGGATCCGGACTGAAGCCGGGATGGGACAGCAGCCGATTGGCGCCAGAGTGATAAGAAGCGGATCGTGCGGATGACAACAGACAGTACAATTGCAGGGCGTGTATTTTGTATCGGTATGAATAAGACCGGCACATCGACCCTTAAACATTGCTTTGAGGAACTCAAGCTGACGCCAATTGCGTCTCCCAAATCCTATGATCAGGAGGAGAGGCAAAAGATAGTCCATTTTTATAAACACAAGTCCTACGATGCGATGCTGGATATAGCCGAGCACTATAAATCGTTCGAGGACCGTCCCTGGAACATGTGGACCATGTATCGCCATGTGCATGAGCGATTTCCCGATAGTCGCTTCATATTGACGGTCCGTGATCCCCAATCCTGGTGGCGCTCCACGGAGCGTTGGATTACGGTGACCAAACCTGAGGTGCTGGCCCGCTACCAACTGCACTTGCGAGTCCATGAGCCCAGCAAGGAGTCCATGACGGAGAGTTATCTGCGCTACAACCGCGAGGTAGAAGCGTATTTTAAGGGTACAGGTCAATTGCTGGTCATGGATATCGAACAGGGGGATGGCTGGGACAAGCTGTGTGAATTCCTCGGCATGCCGGTGCCGGAACGTGAATTCCCCCACGCCAACCGGCAGAAGTATACGCCTGAAGATGCCCTTATGATCAAGGCCAACCGACGCTTAAAGCGCGGTCTGGAATGCCAGTCCTGCCACCATGTAACGGTTGTGAAGAAGGATGGCGGACCCGGCGCGGCAGCCAGTAAGTCGGCGCAGCAATTGCCGATTTACCTGAAGTTGACGCCGCAAAATATTGCCAGAAGACTTCGGACACTTGGTCCCGAGCGGTTCAGGGATGTGCCCGCTGCCCGCCAGGTATTCTATGACCTGCACCGCGCATGGCGCTCTCTGGGAAAGCTTGCCACGAGCCCTGGTGAAAACGGACACTCGGTGCTCCCCGACCGTGAATTGGCCGTTGTTTCCTGCTTTTTTAATCCCGGTGGCTCACAGCGGCGGGTCAGCAATTTTCGGGCCTTTCTCGCGTCCATCAGGAGCAGTGGTGTGCGCTGCCTGGTGGTTGAACTCGCCTTTGGAAATAATGAATTCAGGATTGTTGATCACGAGGATGTGATACAGCTTCGAACCAACAATGTGCTGTGGCATAAGGAGCGGCTGCTCAATATCGGCATCAGGCACCTATTGTCCGAAGGCTATCGAAAAATAGCCTGGCTCGACGGAGACATTGTATTTAAGGACCCGCATTGGCCTCTGGAGATCGCCAACCGGTTGGAGCAGGCGAACCTCTGCCAGGTGTTCAGTACCATTGAAATCCAGTCCCACGACAGTGGGCCACCCATGGTTGCATTTTCTGCGGTCAGGTACTTTCGGGAGTTTGGCGAGTTGTATACACAGCCTGCACGCAGGGGCAGGCATCTGTTGAGCGGTGTGCTCAAGGGTGGACAGTCTGGCTTCGGCTGGGCGGCCAGGGCTGAAGTACTGGAAAAGGTCATGTTGTTTGAAAACGCGATCGTGGGTGGCGGTGACAAGTTGATGTTCATTGCCAGCCTGGCCAACAATTTTTCCGACCAGCACTTCGATGGCTTGACGCAATCGAAATTCGCTTGTGGTTCATGTGGCCATAAAAACCGATCCTTGGCCTATCGGGATCACTTTCTGGAATGGGCACACCAATGGTCAGGCGCGGTGAACGGAGCCGTCGATTACGCCCGCCTCCATATCAGAGATATGTACCACGGTAAACGCGATGACCGTGGCTATATGACCCGTCACGATATTATTTACCGGTATGAGTTTGATCCGGCGGTGGACCTGGTCAGTGACGCGGCAGGTTGTCTGGCGTGGGCAGAGGGCAAGGACCAATTGAGAGAAGGAGTGGAAGCGTACTTTTTGTCTCGTCGGGAGGATGTATGACCTCAGTATGATTCATTTGCAGATGAACGGCTTCATCGCGGACAATCTCTTTCAGTACGTCGCAGCCCGCATACTGGCTGAGGAGTTGGGCTACGCGCTGGAAGTGACGCATTCGCGCATGCACCCGCGCAAAAACGTGCCGCGTCTGCTGGAGTTACTAGCCCAGTTTCGCCACGCGCCCCTGTCTCTTCCCGGCAAGACCTTTCAGGATCCCGTGGACTACTCCGCACATATGGGGCAGGGTGATTTTGATGGGTATCACCTCGAATTGGCGAGCATGATAGGCCGACAGTACAAGCGCAAGATTATGATGGCGGGATATTTCCAAAGCTATGAATTATTGCGACCGTATAAATCCAGAATCCGGTCATGGTTTGAAATAGAGTCCTGCGATCAGGGACATGATATCTGTGCGGACGATATTGTAATACATGTTCGCCAGGGCGATTTGGTTGTTTTCGGGTGGGCGATCAGCCTCAGTTTCTACACCAACCTTCTGGACAGGCTGACATTCAGGAAGCTTTTTATCTGTGGTTACGGCCTTTCGGATGAGGTGCGGGGTACCTTCTCTCGTTATAATCCCATTTATGTTCACGGTGAGCCCGTCGATGATTTTCGTTTTATGAAGGGCTTCAATCGAATGATCCAATCCAATAGTGGTTTTAGCTGGTGGGCAGGCTTTCTCTCGCAAGCCGGCGAAATCTACGCACCGGTTATGGCGCCGAACTTGACAACATTTGATCCCAAATCGGAGTTGGCTGATTTGCGTGTTGTCGATGAAGCACGCTATCACTACGTCTACGACGTGCCTTATCTCGAAAGGGCCTATTCATTGAAGGATATTTTTGCCTCGCGGGGGCAACTGCGGAAAAAGCGTTTGGTAAATTCCCTGAAACAGCTTGTCATTGATCGGTTGAGGGGGAAGAATCAGGTACGAAATAATCAGTCAATCGACCCCTAGCACCAAGGAGGCCCGCCATGGTACACACCAAGATACTCCGCCGCACGCCCACTACGGGCATGGCATCGCTGGTGCTGCTATTGGCACTGACAGCCTGCAGTGATGGCAGTGACACGCCGCCGATGGCGCAAAAACCGCAGGCGGCCAATCCAGTGGTTGACGGGCCGATTAGTGGCGGTGGTGGAGCAGACTGCTGCATTATTAATTTTGGCGCGCTGGCCGTCGATTTGAGAGAGCAGGGCTATACACCGGGCACGCCCTTTTACGCGGGCTTGACATTCGATGAAGCGGAAGTGGGCTACCGCGAGTCGGAGTACTTTATTTCCGGTACGGCGACCTCCTACATAGCGACTGATCAACTCGGCTCTGACGGCACCTGGCGTATTGAACCTGCCGCCGCCGCCGAGTATAAGTCTCGTATCGTGGTGCTGCGACCTGCCAACGATGCGGATTTCAACGGTACCGTCGTGATCGAGTGGTTTAACGTAACGGGAGGCCTGGACGCCGCGCCGGACTGGATCCAGATGCACACTGAGTTGATGCGCGAGGGCTACGCCTGGGTGGGGGTTTCGGCGCAATCCGTGGGTATAGAGGGCGGGGGTGCGTTTGATTTACCGCTGAAGATCGTCGATCGAGAACGCTATGACAGTCTGTATCACCCGGGCGACAGTTTTTCCTACGACATCTTCTCGCAGGCGGCCCAGGCTGTGCGCAACCCGGCCGGCCTGGATCCCCTGGAAGGACTGAAGGTGCAACGCATGATCGCTGTCGGCGAGTCCCAGTCGGCGTCGCGGCTGGTCACTTATGTCAATGCTGTCCATCCCACTATCGCATTGTTTGACGGGTTTGTGATTCACAGCCGGGGGAGTCGCAGTGCATCGCTGTCACAGGATCCACAGGTGGCGATTGCGACGCCCGATCCGGTGTTTATCCGCGAGGATCTGCCCGAACCGGTCATTACCCTGCAAACGGAAACCGATATTTTTCGTCTGAACTCCGTGGCCCAGCGCCAGTCCGATTCGGCGGCATTTAGACTCTGGGAAGTGGCCGGTTCTGCCCACTCGGATGTGTATACCACCCTCAAGGGGCCCCAGGACCGGGGTGATGACCCGACAGTTGCCGATGTAATTTCCAATAAGGATGCCCGCCCACCGTTCATTCAGTGTGCAATTCCCGTGAATGACGGTCCCGGCCACTGGGTGGCCAAGGCCGCTGTTGCGGCGGTGGATCGCTGGATTCGCAGCGGCGAGGCCGCGCCCTCGGCACCGATGTTGGCGCTGAACGGGGACGGTACAGCGTTTGATTTTGACGAGCTGGGCAACGTAAATGGCGGTATTCGCACACCCTACGTGGATGCTCCGGTTGCTATTCTCTCCGGCGAGGGACAGCCCCCGACTTCCACCTTCTGCGGTTTGTTTGGTACCACCGAACTGCTTGATGCGGCGACCATGGCGACACTCTACCCCGACCACGCGACCTATGTGAACGCCATCGACGCGGCCACCGATGCGGCTGTTGACGCCAGATTTTTACTGCCGGCAGATGCCGCCCTGATCAAGGAGCGCGCCCGCACTTCGGGGATCGGGGCTCCCTAGGGTCTCCCTTTTACCGGGCCGGGAACAGTGGCGCCGATGGGTGTGGCCAGATCAGTGGGCCATAAGTGCCAGGTAGAACAGGTACACGCAGATACCGAAACCGGCGATGAAAACCAGCGAGCGCAGCTTGTCCTGGTTGCCGATATACAGCGGGATATAGACGATGCGCAGTGCCACGAACACCATTACCAGCCTCGCAATGCTTTGCAACTCGAGCCCGCTGATGAATACTGCCAGAATCGTCGCACTGAATATCGCCAGTGCTTCCCAACTATTGGCCTGCGCTGCCACTGCGCGGGCACCGGCACCGGTCAGTTTAAGCGACTGGATGCGGGGTTCCTTATTGTCCACGCTACCCAGCTGCTTCTGGCGGTGATAACCCGCTATCCACGCGCAGCTCAGCGGGAGAATGCACAAAATCAATAGGCTGCCAATGACTGTATTCATAAACACGATTCTCCGTTGTAGTTATACTGTAGTTATATTGTAGTTATTAAGGATTCTGGCCTGCACGCTGGCTGGCAGACTCCCCAGGCGCCGTCAGTCACACTGTCGTTCATCCGGGGGTGTCGACAGAATCTTCTCCAGCAGTAACGGCTGGTCGGTCATAATAGCATCCACGCCCAGATCGATCATGCGCAGCATGTCCTCACAGGTATTGATGGTCCACACCTGTACCGCGAGATTCACGGCGTGGCTGTCCGCAACGAAATCGGGGGTGACCACCTCCAGAAAGAAGTCATCCGGTATCTGCTCGCCGATCTGGCTGGTATCCGGTGGCACCTGGAAGGCGATGTGCTCCGGCACGGGTGGCATGACCCCGTCACCGAGTGCGCCTAGCACCAATACGGTGCCCTGATTGAGCGGCACCGAGGTATAGACGCAGGGTGCGACGGCCTTGAAGTTGTTCGCCGCTTCGTCGACGAAGGAAGCGACGATCAGGTCGGTGTAGCGACCATAGCGGCGCAACAGGTCGGCGATTTGCTGCTCGTAGTCGCCAGTACCATCCAGATCCGGCTTGAGTTCGATGTTGATCAGGTTGTGGGGAAAGCGCGCCAGCGCTTCCTCCAGGGTGGGAATGCGAAAGTCCTCGGCGCTGTAACCCGGTGGTGGCGGAATGTCGCCGGTGGCGATTCCGCGCAAGGCATAGTCTGCCAGAGGCCGATCATGGGGAGTGCCCGCACCGGACACGAACCAGTAGGCGGCGTCCAGTGCGCGCAGCTCCGCCAGGGTCAGGTCCACCACATTGCCCAGGCCGTTAGTCGTGCGATCCACATCCAGATCGTGCAGGATGACCAACTGGTTGTCCCTGGTCTGGTAGACATCCATTTCCAGCACGTCCGCGCCTGCCAGGGCTGCTTCCGCATAGGCATACAGCGTGTTTTCCGGAAAGTCCGTGACACCGCCGCGGTGCGCAAAATTGAGCGGGTCTGCGCCGTGCACCAGCCAGGGGTTCGGATCCTTGGTGAAAGGTGTATCGCAGGCCGTGTCATCGTTGGCAATAGTGCCAGTCACCACCGTTGCGGTGGGTGTGCTGTTGCCAGAGGCGCGAATCTGCAGGGAGAAGGTTTCCGCCGCCTCCTCATCGCCATCACCCACCAGGTCCACGCTGATGTGTCCCTCAATCTCGCCCGGGGGAATGTCTACCTGTCCAGCGCTTTGCAGGTAATCCTCATCCGCGCTGGCTGTGCCAGCGACAGTCTCGTAGTTAACGACCACCGGTAGTAACTGCGGACCGGTCAGGGTGACCCTGAACGTCAGCTGCGGCATTTCGCCCGCAGCCCCTTCGGGGGTGGCAGTAGGAACGACGGTCAGGGACGAAGGTGGTTGGGTATAGTCAGACCCATCGGAACACCCGATCAAAAGGGCGCCAATGACCAGCCCCGCTACAGCGTATCGTTTTTTCATAGTGACCTCGCAGTTAGGAATTATCGGTACAGATTACACCATAATGGCAGGCTCCCAGCGCGGTTATTGTGCAGCCTGGATATAGTCAGCCACCAGCGCTGGGTCCTGCATGGGAATGAAGTGATTCAGGTAGGGCAGGTAAACTTCTTGGCAATTTGGCAGTGCGGCGGCCAGGCCGGGCCAGGTGGGAGAGGTGTTCAGATCGAACAGGGCATCATCCCCTGGCGGTGCCCGTAACAGTGTGACTGGCGTGAGCAGCCTGGGTAACTCCGTGAGGATAGCTTCATTGCCCTTTTGACTTAAGTAGATGCCCGCCTCGTTGATCGGGTCGCAGGCCAGTTGGCGCAGGGCGTCATTGTTCGCCGGGCGCAGTGCGTAGTCACAGTAGTCGCGCAAAACGGCGGGCTGCCAGGTATTGAAGGGAGCGCGCCCCTGGAAGCGTTCGTACATCTCCTGGGCATCGCGCCACTGGTTTTTGCGGCGGCTTACCGGGTGATCTTGCGCCTCCAGGCGGTCAGAAAATACCTGGAACTGTAGATAGCGCTCGGGCGCCATGATAACCGGGTCGATGAGGATGAGATGTTTGCAGCGCTCGGGAACCTGCGTTGCGGCGTGCGCAATCAAGTACCCACCTATGGAATGGCCCACGCCTACCAGACGGGTGAGGTTCAGTTTCTCGATAAGCAGGCGGATGTCACCAGCCATCATACGCCAGTCAGTTTTCCCGCTAGCATCACTGGCACCGTGAAAGCGCAGGTCGACCGCAAATATATGGCGGCCCGGCAAGCGCTTCACGACCTGGTTCCAGCAGCGGCTGTGAAAGCCCGTGGCGTGCAGTAGAAGAATGGGATCGCCAGATCCGGCCCATTCGACCACAAACAACTCGACATCGCCGATATCGAGTCGGAATTCCTTGGGAGCTTGCATGGTTGTCCGGGTGTCTTTGAGCCACTGCAGGTGGGGTCATTGTACGTCATGTGGGGGCAGGGGACGAACCCGGTTCAGGCGTGGCGCTGGTGCCCGGTTCAAGTGTGAATTTTTAGCAACATAAAGCGTAGGGTTAGCATTGACGGCGCCTGCTACAATTCGCCACGCTCTTTTCCGACTTCCATTACAAGAGCGGTAAAAACCCATGAAGAAGCTTTTGATACTGCCGCTGATGGCGGGCATTTCTCTGCCGACGCTGGCGCTGCCACCATTGGGTGACCCCGGTTTCGGTGGCATGGTCAATTTGGGCTATGCTGCTGGTCAAATCGAGACAAATTTCCTGGCCGAAATCGACGGTCCTGATATTGATCTGGGACCTGCAAGCATAGACAGCTTGGGCAGCCCGGAATCTGAAGATCTGGCCATGCCTGTGGCGAACTTTGATATAGGCTACCTCTTCTCCAATGGCAAAACCCGACTCTCGGTGGCCAATGACTTCAGTGATCTCATTGAGTTTGATCGCACCACGCGCCTGTCGCTGCGCCATGATTTTGATTCATTGGGTGACATGCGGCTGGATTTGCTGTCACCCGCTGGGATGGCTACCAAGGTCTATTCCGACCCCTACCAGACCAATGTAAACCGCAGGACGACCGACATGGAAACCTCTGGCGTACAGTTGACCTGGGACAGGACCATGGGTTCGGGGTTCGGGGTGGAAATAGCGGTGAAAGAACGCGATATCGACGACGAGTTCAGCGGTGAAGCCCTCGTTGCCGACGGGGATCTGACCCGGGCGCAGGCACACCAGCTGGATCGTAACGGCGACATCACGACGGTTGAGGTTGGGTATGAATACAAGGTGGATGCCGCCCACACCATCCGGCCCGCTATCGCCTATGTGGATCGCGATCTGGATGGTGACGCCATGTCGCAGGACGGAGCCGTTGTGTCTCTTGGCCATACCTACGGGAGTGAACACCTGAATTGGCTGACCAAGGTCTCCTATACCGATCTTAGCGGGGATAAGACTAATCCGATCTTTGGTGACAAGAACGGTGCCAGCGGCTTCGCGGCTGCGTCCACCGTGGCGTTTCCGGGCTCTATTGGCTTTCTGGGTAAGTGGACGCCGAACCTGAGCGTGAACTACACGGATTTGGATAGCAACATTGACTTCAACAAGTTCAGCATGTGGACGGTAGGCGCAGCGCTTTCGCGCCGGTTCTGATCCACATGGAGCAACCGCTGCGAGTGGTTATTAGCGGAATGCTTCCCTGACTTTCGGGTCGTAGCTTTTGCGTATGAGTGATGCCGGGTAGTCATTGCCTGGCAGCGGCCGCATGCCGGGCGGGTGCTGGGGCACGGGTGGACGCAGGGGTGGGTGGGCTATCGGATGATCTGGCCGAGGGTAGTGCGGCCGCCAGGGCCGTCTGACCGGGTAGTCGTAGTAACCCGTGTAAATCGGGGCATTGTCGACGTAGTCGGGGACATCCTGCGCCGCTTGTCGGGCATCTTCTTGTGCGTCAAGCTGGCGCAGTTCCGCACGATGTTTCTCCCGCGCCATACGATCAGCCACCATACGGTCCGTAGTCTCACGCATGTCTTGCAGTCGCTGCTGTTCCTGCCCGCCCGGTGACGCTGCCTGCTCATCGATCACCACCGTTTCCACCAGGATATCTTCTGTGGGTTTGGTGTCGGAAAAACTGACTACCCCGTTCTCATCAATCGATTTGTAAATGGTTGCTGCGAAGCCCGGCAGGCACCACAGCATTGCCAGTGCTGCAAGCCAAGCGTATTTGCAGGAACGGTTCATGCTACTGATTATAGGACAAACTGCTGGATTACACAGGCCCTTACATCAGCGCTACAACCTGGCCTGTAGCAACAGCTCCAGTCGACTGTCGAGCAATAACACACTGCGTTCGAGCCTGAAACAGAGCAGCAATTCCTTCAACTCCATTTGACTGTGGGGCGCATAGCCGGGCAGTGTTGCCCGTCTGCTTCTGCAACTAAGCGTATCCCGTTGGTTGATGCCGTAGAGGTGGCTGCCTTGGGGAGTCTTGAGATTATGTACAGAAAAAGCATGTGCCATAGTGTTCGCCTTCAGATGCGGACGCAGCACGCTTAGAAACGCGCCGATGGCGGCGTTGTCGAGGAAGTTGAACACATCCCAAAACAGGCAAATGTCGAAGAGAGTGTGTGCCGGAAACTGTAGCAGTTGCTCAAACTGCTGCGCCAGGGTGGGAACTGCATCCTCTGCAGCGATAATAGGCAATTCACAGAACAGATCGATGAAATGCAGTTTACAGCGGTAATTGGAGAAAAAATCCACGGTATCGGGCAGAGCAGGACCCACGTGAAAAACGGTTACCGCCTGCTGCTCATCAACATGCTCGAACAGGTAGGGCAGTAACTTGGAGGCTTGTGTCGAGGGTTTACGCAATGGCTGTTTTGAAGCCGCAACAGCCAGTGCTCGCCAGGCGGCGAGCCGTCAACATTGCGCTAACTCCATCAGACGCTTTTCAGGTCCAGTCCGCCGGACGCCTTTATGTGCGCCGCTAGCGAATGGGCGGTCTGGTGGGCTGCAACCGGTGCCTTACCGACGGCGGCACTTGCAGGGTCCATATCAATACTGCCTTTGAATATGGCACCGTCCTCCAGCGTAACGCGCGGTGCGACGATATTGCCGCGCACATTACCCGTTTTGGAAATAACGACCTTTTCGATGCCGGTGATATCGCCGGTGACCTTGCCATCGATTTTTATAACCTTGGCCTGAATATCAGCGCTCACCTGGCCCGATTCACCGACCGAGACCTGATTGCCGTTCAGGTTAATAGTGCCTTCAACCTTGCCCTGAATCAGCAGGTCTTCCTCACCGGTCACTTCGCCTTTGATGGTAATGCTCGGTCCTATCATTGCGACATTCCTCGCGGTTGCAGGGGTGGCGGAAACAGAGGGAGTTTGGGGTAAAACAGGCGCTGTTACCGGCGTCTTCGCCGGTTTGGTTTTGGATCGACCAAACATTGTCATCGCCACCGTATCAAGATGTGGGCTGGCCATGCTACCAGTCTGCCAATAGATTGGCCAGTGCCCCGATTGGGTAAAACAGGCTGCCATCCCCTGCGTTCTGTTCCTGTTCGCTGCGCTCTGGCAGGATTGATTTGTTCCGGGGTATGCACTACGTTAACAAGACCCACACTCTAACAATCTTACAATTGAGACATCAATCAGGCTGAAAAATATTCTTGTTTGCCTGGGTTTTGTGCTGCTGGCGGGCTGCGCTACGAGTACGCCGGGTTACCCTCCGGTGAGCCCCGACGGCCTGAGCCTGATGCCCCATACCACGCTGGCTGCAATGTATATGAAACCTGGAGCGGACCTGAGCCAGTACGACAAGATCGCCCTGCTGGATACCTATGTGTCCTTCGTCAAGAACTGGCAGCGCGATACCAACGAAGAAGCAACCTTCGAAAACCAGGTCAGTGACAAGGAAAAGCCGTCTTGAGCGATGAGATACGTATAACCGACTTGGCCCGGCCCGAGCTGAATGCGGCGCAACGGGGCGCATTGGCTTACGCCGAGACGCTCCAGATCGAGCTGACCCGCCACAGCATCCTGCAGGAGGCCCGTCGTGCGACCGGCCTGGAGGATTTTGGCCCCTCGGACTTTCTCACGCGGCTGGAACTCCTGTGTGAGGAGTGGGGCAGTGATGACGGGCTGACCAATCTGGGCCGCCTGTCGTTGCGCAACAAACTGGTACAACATGCCCGCAGTCGTCTGCTGATACAGGATGTACTCAGTCGTCATCCCGAAATCCATGCGATAGAGATAAAAGCGCCCATTATCGTGGCCGGCCTGCCGCGCTCCGGTACCACCCACCTGCTCAACTTGATGGCGGCTGATTCGAGGTTGCGGGCCCTGCCACTGTGGGAGGCCTACGAGCCGCTTCCCCGGCCGGGTGAGCAACTGCTGGCGACAGGCGTGGACCCTCGCTACCAACGCTGTGCAGACCAGTGGCAGATGATGCAGTCACTGTCGCCCCTGCTGGCTGCCATGCACCCCATGAACCCGGACCACATCCACGAGGAACTGGAGCTGATGGGGCCCGATTTCGCCTCCTATAACTACGAGTGGCTCTGCGTGTCGCCGCGCTGGCGCGACCAGTACTACGCCTGTGACCAGACACCGCACTACCAGTACATGAAGACCGTGCTGAAAATTCTCACCTGGCAGGATGGGGACCGCACCGGCGCCACTACCCGGTGGGTGTTGAAGTGTCCCCAGCACCTGGAGCAGTTGAGCGTACTGCGCAGGGTGTTTCCCGACGCCACGGTGGCCATTACCCACCGCGACCCGGTGTCGGTCATTCAGTCGGCTGTGACCATGCTGGCCTACGGGCAGCGCATCAACCGCCAACGGGTGGACCCTGACGGTTTGATTAACTACTGGACTGATCGCATCCAGCACCTGCTACAGGCCTGTGTGCGCGACAGGGCGCTACTGCCCGCCGATCGGAGTATCGATGTGCCCTTTCACGACTTCATGGCCGATGACCTGGGGATGGTAGAAAAAATTTACGCGCGGGCGAACCTGCCTGTGACAGCGCTTGTGCGCCAACAGTTACAGGCCTATCTTGACGCGCACCCGCGCGGCAAGGAGGGGCGTGTGATCTATAACCTGCGCGACGATTTCGGTGTAGCGCCTGCCCAACTGCGGGCGCGTTTTGCTTTTTATTTCGAGCGCTTTCCCGTGCAGGTGGAAGTGCCATAACTGCATGCGGTGACACTATGAGAATCCCGATCTACAAGTCGCGTCCCATTGAACCCAACCCGGCCAGGTTTGACGCTGGTCAGCGCATCAATGATTTTATTCTACTGTCAGAGGCCTTCTCCAACAGTTACCTGCTGCAAACGGCGGCGGGCAATATCCAGGTCAATGCAGGTATGGGTTTTGAGGCGCCTGTGATCCAACACAATTTTGCTGCGTTCTCGGACGCTCCCCTGCGTTACCTGATCCTGACCCAGGGGCATGTGGACCACGTCGGCGGAGTGGCCTATTTTCGCGAGCACCATCCGGGCTTGTCCGTCATTGCCCAGGCGGGCAACCCGCAGCATCAGGCGTACGATGGGCGCGTGGCCGCGTTTCGCGGCAATCGCTCGGCTTTCGCATTTACCGATAAATTTGTCGGCGCCTTCGAGCACTACGCGCAGCATGGCTATAGCGCATTCCCGGCACAGGATGTGCCGCTACCCGATATTCTGGTCGACGATCGCTACCACTTCGCGCTGGGCGGGCTGGAGGTCGAGGTTATCGCTGTAGCGGGAGCGGAGACAAATGATTCCGTGATCGTCTGGTTGCCGCAGCATAAAATCTGCCTGACCGGAAACCTGTTTGGTTGCCCCTTCGGACATTTCCCCAACCTCGTGACGATTCGCGGCGACCGGTATCGGGATGCGTTGACGGTGGCGGCGGCAGTCCAGGTGGTGTTGGACCTGGGAGCCGACACCCTTTTGTACGGCCATCATGCGCCGGTAGTGGGCAAGGAGCTGATTGCCACCGAATTAACAGTGTTGCGCGATGCCATTCTCTATGTCCACGACGCAACCGTAAAAGGGATGAATGCCGGTGCGGATGTCCATACGCTGATGGCAACTATTCAGTTGCCAGCGGAACTGGAAGTGGGACAGGGCTATGGCAAAGTCTCCTGGAGCGTGCGCGCAATCTGGGAAAATTACGCGGGCTGGTTCAGGCATGAGTCGACCACAGAGCTCTATGACCAGCCGCGCAGCGTCATCGACCAGGACCTGATCGAACTGGCGGGTGGTCCCGAGGCCATCATCGAACGGGCGCAGGTGAAACTGGCCGCGAAGCAATACGTGGAGGCACTGCACCTGCTGGATATCGTCCGGCCTCTGCAATGCCAGGTGCCAGCGGCGGTCACGGCTGCGCTGGCGGCCCATAGAGGATTATTGGAAGACAGCGCCAATTTCTGGTTGTCGGCCTGGTTGAGAAACCAGATCAGGCTGCTGCAGAGCCAGGGCGCTTGATACGCCGGTAGCGCCGCTCAGGCGCTCTTGTTAGTGGGTAGATAGTCTCTGGTGAGTTCTTCCGATACCTGCCACAGTTTTGCGGCCATGGCGTCGTCCTGCATATACGGCGTGCCACCCTCATCGACATTGCAGTCGACAAAATAGAAGCCGCGCACGTCAACCAGCGCCGGATTGGAAGCGACATAGCAGGTGGTGGCGGCGCCCTCGGGGATAGTCTTCAGAAAGGCCCAGCCGAGGTATTTGGCTCCCCAGCGCTCCCAGGCAGGCAGGTTCTTGACCAGATTGGTAGGAATTATACCGGGGTGTACGCTATTCGCCGTGGCGTCAGTGTGGGAGATCTGTGCGGCCAGTTCCCGCGCGCACAACGCGTTGGCGAGCTTTGACACTCCGTAGGCGCGCCACGGATTATAACCCCGGCTACCATCGAGATTGTCAAATTCAATACCCTTGTCAGCACCGCGGTGCGCCCTGGAACTGAGCAGTGTGAAACGTCCCTGGGGTGCGGCCAGCACGGGATCCCGCAGTTGATTGATCAGGATGAAATGCCCCAGGTGATTGATGGCGAACTGCGCTTCAACACCATTGACCAACTCCAGTTCCGGCAGGGCCATGATGCCGGCATTGGTAATCAGGCCGTCCAGCGGAATGTTCATGGCGCGGATAGCATCGCTGCAGCGCACCACAGATTCCCAGTTGGCAAGGTCCAGGAACATGGGTGTCGTCTCGCCCTTAATGCCAGCACAGGCCTCATTGGCTCTTTCCTGGGTACGGGCAATGCCGATGACGTGGGCGCCGCGCAGGGCCAGCACCCGCATGGTCTCATAGCCCAGTCCTGAATTGGCCCCGGTGATCGCAATGGTCAGCCCACTCAGGTCGAGACCCGCAGTCACTTCCTCGGCAGTGGAACTGCTGTTAAACGGGCTGTGCGGCGGCTGCCGGGTGATGATCTGGGCCAACACCGCAGGGGGCAGGGCACTGAGCACACTCAGTGTCGCCATGTAGTGTAGCACCTGGCGGCGTCTTAACTGCGCGTTGGACATGGTATGGCTCCCGAACTCGCTTTATGGACTTATATGCGCTTGCGTTATGCGGCGTAAGCGCGTGGCTCGAGTGTAAAACAAATGCAGAGGCTGCACCCGGCGAATGATATGGCCATAGTTACGGCAGAAGTACGGCTGTTCAGGACACTTTCTGTGACGTAAACGCGGCGTACGGTGGCATGGGCACTCTGTTACACTGCCGCCCCCTGTATATACCGGTTACCACCCGCAACGTGAGCAATCAATCTTTTGCCAGCCTGGCCCTGCCACCGGCTCAACTCGCTAATCTGGAAAGTCTGGGCTATCTGGAAATGACCGCTATCCAGGCGGCGGCCCTGCCGCAGGCCCTGGCGGGCAGGGATTTGATCGGCCAGGCCAAAACGGGCAGTGGCAAAACGGCCGCATTTGCGCTGCCACTGCTCACCAGGCTCAATTCCCGGGATTTCGGTACCCAGGCCCTGATTTTGTGCCCCACGCGGGAGTTGGCCGCTCAGGTGGCGAGCGAAATCCGGCGCCTGGCCCGCTACCAGCAGAATATCAAAGTGGTCACCCTCTGTGGTGGCCAGGCGATCGGTCCTCAAATAGGTTCACTGGAGCACGGCGCGCATGTGGTGGTGGGGACGCCGGGGCGCATCAAGGATCACCTGCGCAAGGAGACCCTGTCACTGCAGCGCGTCAACACGCTGGTGCTGGACGAGGCTGATCGCATGCTGGAGATGGGCTTTATTGACGATATCGAGGCGATCATTGCTGCAACCCCTGCCACCCGGCAGACTCTGTTGTTTTCTGCGACCTACCCCGAGAACATCCAGCTATTGAGCAGCCGGTTTCAGACTGCGCCGCAGCGCGTGAGTGTCGAGTCGCTGCATAGTGAACAGCAACTCGCCCAGCGCTTTTTTGTCTGCAATAAAAACGCACGACCGGCCGCGTTAGTGACGCTGCTGGCGCATTTTCGGCCAGCGGCCGTTGTGGTGTTTTGCAATACCAAACAAGTGGTGCGTGAAGTCTGCGAATACCTCAACCAGTCTGGTATTAACGCCCAGGCCCTGCACGGTGATATGGAACAGCGCGATCGCGACCAAGTGTTAATCCAGTTCAAACAACTCAGTTGCAGCATACTGGTCGCCACTGATGTCGCCGCCCGGGGTCTGGACATTGATGATTTACCTGCTGTCGTGAACTTCGAGTTGCCGCGCAATGCCGAGATCTATGTGCATCGTATCGGGCGCACTGGTCGCGCCGGTAAAGAGGGTCTGGCGCTCAGCCTGTTGGTTGATGCCGAGCGCTTCAAGCTGCAGAGCATTGGCGCTTTCCAGCAGCGCGAGCTGGAGTGTGAGTCGATGGAGCAGCTGCCGCATAGGAGTGCCAGCATGCCCCTGCCGCCCTTCGTTACCCTGTGCGTCCTGGGTGGGCGCAAGGAGAAGGTCCGCCCTGGCGACATACTCGGCGCCCTCACCGGTGACGCCGGCATTGACGCCAACGCAGTGGGCAAGATTATCGTCACGGATTACGCCACCTATGTCGCTATAGCGCGCAATGCGGCGGATATCGCCCTGGAGCGCCTGCTCAATGGCAAGATCAAGGGCCGCAAGTTTAAAGTACGGAAACTTTAGTTAGCAAGCATTAGCAACGAAAACGCCAGGGGTGTGGGTGGCTGAATTGGATTATTACCACAGAGCAGGCTAGCCCTGGCGCCTCTAAGTGTCTAGAGTACGCCCCCTGTTTGGAAACACCGTTTTTATCGCACCCCAACTACACGCCCGTGTCAGGAATAGTCCGTTGATCTCTACCGCAAATATCACCATGCAGTTTGCTGCCAAGCCCTTGTTCGAAAACATCTCGGTCAAATTTGGCGATGGCAATCGTTACGGCTTGATCGGTGCCAATGGCTGTGGCAAATCGACTTTTATGAAGATCCTGGATGGCAGCCTGGCACCCACCGCCGGCAATGTCTCCATTTCGCCCAACGAGCGTCTGGGGAAGTTGAGCCAGGATCAGTTTGCCTATGAGCAGTACTCGGTGATCGACACGGTGCTGATGGGACACGAGGAACTGTGGGCCGTCAAGCAGGAACGCGACCGCATCTACGCCCTGCCCGAAATGTCAGAAGATGACGGCATGCAGGTCGCCGAGCTGGAAGTGCAATTTGCGGAAATGGACGGTTACAGCGCCGAGAGCCGCGCCGGCGAGATTCTGATGGGTGCCGGTATTGCGCAGGCGCTGCATTGTGGCCCGATGAGCCAGGTGGCACCCGGCTGGAAGCTGCGTGTGCTATTGGCCCAGGCCCTGTTCTCCGACCCGGATATACTGTTGCTGGACGAGCCGACCAACAACCTTGATATCGACACGATCCGTTGGCTGGAGACGATGCTCAATGAGCGCAAGTGTACGATGATCATCATCTCCCACGACCGGCACTTTCTGAATGCGGTCTGCACTCACATGGCCGATATCGACTTCGGCGAACTGCGCGTCTATCCGGGGAACTACGACGACTTTATGACGGCTTCCACCGCCGCCCGCGAGCGTCAGCAGTCGCAAAATGCCAAAAAGAGCGCAGAAATTGCCGATCTACAACAGTTTGTCAGTCGTTTCTCGGCTAACGCGTCCAAAGCCAAGCAGGCCACCTCGCGCGCCCGGCGCATTGAGAAGATCGTGCTGGACGATATCAAGCCGTCCAGCCGGGTCAGTCCCTACATCCGCTTCAAGCAGGAGAAAAAACTGCATCGCCAGTCCCTGGTGCTGGACAAGTTGGGCCACGGATTTGACGAAGGCCCATTGTTTCAGAAGGGCAGCCTGATTCTGGAAGCAGGCGCCCGGCTGGCGATCATTGGCGAGAACGGCGCGGGCAAGTCCACCTTGTTGCGTTGTTTGATGGATGAAATCACGCCCACCAGTGGCAGCGCCAAGTGGGCGGAAAACGCGACGCTGGGCTACTGTCCGCAGGACAGCACGGCCGCTTTTGAATGTGACCTGAACCTGTTTGACTGGATGAGCCAGTGGCGCAAACCCCGGCATGACGACCAGATTGTGCGCGCAACTCTCGGTCGCCTGCTGTTCTCCTCGGACGATTTCAAAAAACAGGCGAAAGTCTGCTCCGGTGGTGAGAAGAATCGCCTGCTGTTTGGCAAGCTGATGATGATGGACACCAACGTGCTACTACTGGATGAGCCGACCAACCACCTGGACATGGAGTGTATCGAAGCTCTCAATCTGGCGCTGGAACATTACGACGGCACCCTGATTTTCGTCAGCCACGACCGGGAGTTTGTGTCATCCCTGGCCACGCGCATAATCGATATCAGGGATGGCGAGTTGGTAGATTTCCAGGGCACCTACGAGGAGTACCTGTCCAGCCAGCAGTCTGCTGCCAGGCTGGCGAGTGCGTGATCACGGTAACGCGAGAACGTCTATCAGTGCAATAAGTCCGGCTGTTCGGCGGTGATGACATCATACATCGGTTGAAAGCTGAACCAGCCCGCCAGTGGGCTGCCCACGGTTTCCCTGGTCAAACGCGCTACCGCAGGGCTGATCAGTTTCGGTGTGCCCGCCGCCGCGGCCAGCAGTTCTGCCTGGCAGCTGCGTTCCATGGTGATGAACCACCAGGCCGCTGCCTCGATGGTCGCGCCCACGGTGAGCAGGCCGTGGTTCTGCAGGATGGCGGCTTTGCGGTCACCCAATGCGGCTGCAATGCGTTGACCCTCCGTATTGTCCAGCACCACGCCGGAAAAATCCTCGAACAGGACGTGGTCTTCAAAGAAGGCACAGCTGTCCTGGGTCAATGGATCAAGTAGTTTTCCCAACGAAGAAAATGACTTGCCGTAGACGGAATGGGAGTGTGCTGCTGCGGTGACATTGGGGTTGGCCATATGAATTTGGGAGTGAATGGTAAAGGCCGCGCCGTTCAGTAATCCCTTGCCCTCGACCACTTTTCCGGTGTGGCTGACCAACAGCAGTTCGCTGACCCGCACCTGTTTAAAGGACCTGCCCATGGGGTTCACCCAAAAGTGGTCCGTTAACTGTGGGTCGCGCACGGTAATGTGGCCGGCCACGCCCTCATCAAAGCCAAATTTTCCAAACAGGCGCAGCGCCGCCGCCAGTTTATTTTTGCGATCCTGGCGAATTTGCTCCACCCCTTGCGGTTGCGGGATCACACTGTTGGCGTCGTCCATATTCATGACGATAGTGTTTGCTGCGTCTGTCATTGGTTTCGCCTCTGTCATGCCGATACACAGCCTTACAAAAATTGCCTATGGAAGTCAATATGTTCGCCGATGAACGAGGCGATAAAGAAATAGCTGTGATCGTAACCCGCCTGCCTGCGAATTGTCATGGGGTAGGACGCCTTCGCGCAGGCCTGCTCCAGTAGCTGTGTCTTCAGTTGCGCTGCAAGGAAGTTGTCCGCAGCGCCCTGGTCGACCAGTACCGGCAAATGTTGCTGCGCGGTCCGCACCAGTTCGGTGCTGTCGTACTGCTTCCACACCGCGCGATCATCCCCGAGATAGTTGCCAAGGGCTTTCTCGCCCCAGGGACAGTTGAGCGGGGAACAGATGGGCGCAAAGGCGGAAACTGAACGATAGCGGTCGGGATTTTTCAACGCCAGGGTCAGCGCGCCGTGACCGCCCATGGAGTGCCCGAAAACTCCCGCGCGTTCACCGTCTATCGGCAAGTTGGCACAGACCAGTGCTGGTAGTTCGTTCAACACATAATCGTACATCCGGTAGTGCCGGGACCAGGGCGCCTGCGTCGCGTTGACGTAGAAGCCCGCCCCGAGACCTAAATCGTAGGCAGCCTCAGGGTCGTCCGGTACACCCGCGCCGCGCGGGCTGGTGTCCGGGGCGACGATCGCCACGCCATGGTGAGCCGCATACTGTTGCGCGCCGGCTTTTTGCACAAAGTTCTCATCGGTACAGGTTAATCCGGAGAGCCAATACAGCACGGGCACTGCGCCCATTTCCGCTGCCGGTGGCAGATACACCGAAAAGTTCATATTGCAGTCAAGCGACTCTGACCGGTGCGAATAGCGCAGTTGCCGCCCGCCGAAACACCGATTCTCACCAATCTGTTCCATCTTGTCGCCGCGCTCTAGTACAGCACAACAGAGCGAATACTCTCGCCGCTGTGCATCAGATCGAAGGCCCTATTGATGTCTTGCAGCGGCATGGTGTGGGTGATCAGGTCATCGATCTGGATCTTGCCCTCCATGTACCAGTCGACAATTCTCGGCACATCGGTGCGGCCGCGCGCGCCACCGAAAGCGGTGCCGCGCCAGGAGCGTCCGGTTACCAATTGGAAGGGGCGGGTGGAGATCTCCTGGCCCGCTCCTGCCACGCCGATAATACAGCTCTGCCCCCAGCCCTTGTGGCAGCACTCCAGCGCCTGGCGCATCACCTTGACGTTGCCAATGCATTCAAAGCTGTAATCCACGCCGCCACCCGTCATATCCACGATGTGATCGACGACGTTGTCGACCTCGCTCGGATTGACGAAGTCCGTCATGCCAAACTTCTTCGCCAGCTCGATCTTCGAGGGATTCAGATCGACGCCGATGATACGGGTAGCGCCGACCATTCTGGCGCCCTGAATGACATTGAGGCCGATGCCCCCGAGGCCGAACACCGCGACCGTTGAGCCCGGCTCCACTTTCATGGTGAAAGCCACCGCGCCGATACCGGTCGTCACGCCGCAGCCGATGTAACAGATCTTGTCAAAGGGTGCGTCCTCGCGCACTTTGGCCAGCGCGATTTCCGGCAGTACGCTGTGGTTGGCGAAGGTGGAACAGCCCATGTAATGCAGGATGGGTTTGCCGTCCAGCGAGAAGCGGCTGCTACCATCAGGCATCACGCCGCGGCCCTGGGTGGCACGGATCGCCTGGCAGAGGTTGGTCTTGGGGTGGAGGCAGTATTCGCACTCCCGGCACTCTGGCGTGTACAGCGGAATGACATGGTCACCGGGTTTGAGAGAGGTGACGCCAGCGCCGATCTCAACCACCACACCCGCGCCTTCATGGCCAAGTATGGCGGGAAAAGCGCCTTCCGGGTCGTCGCCGGACAGAGTGAAGGCATCGGTGTGGCAGACGCCGGTTGCTTTCATCTCGACCAGCACTTCGCCGACCCTGGGGCCCTCCAGGTCAACGTTTACGATTTCGAGGGGTTTGCCCGCCTGGAAGGCGACAGCGGCGCGTGTTTTCATGGTGACTGCCTTAATTTGCCGCAAAAAAAGAGGGCCTCAGTCTAACGATATGCCTGCCAGAGATAAACAGGCGGCGCGGCTGGAAAGCGTGATTACACCGACCAGCGTTCAAGGCACAGCGCCAGCCAATGCTTGAGGGCGGCGCTGTGGAATTTTTCGCGGTGCGTGATGAGGAACCACTCACGGCGAAAATCGCGCCCTGGCACTGCCAGCGGCACCAGCGAGCCGCGTTTAAATGCATCCGCCAGGCAGATCTGCGACAGGCAGCCGACACCCAGATTGGCTTCCACTGCACGCTTGATCGCTTCCGTGTGTTGCAATTCCATCGCGATGTGCAGGTCGCTGAGAATGCCATGCATGGCGCGGTCGAATGCCTGGCGGGTGCCGGAACCGCGTTCGCGCACGATCCAGGGCAGCGCCAGCAAGTCCTGGTCGGTGAGAGCGTCGGCGTGTGCCAGGGGATGACCCGGTGCAGCGAAGACCACCAGTTCGTCATGCCGCCAGTGCACAATGTTCAGATCGTGGTGTTGCAGTTCACCTTCGATGAGGCCCATGTCCAGCTCAAAGCTGGCCACGCGCTGGACAATCGTTTCGGTATTGGCCACGCGCAAGACGATATCAGCCTGGGGATAGAGCTGGCGGAAGTCGGCAATCATGTTCACCGCGATGTAGTTGCCAATGGTCAGTGTCGCGCCTATCTGCAGGCGCCCCATCACCTCCTCACCGGCCAGCGCCTGCTCGAGGGCCAGTGCCTGCTCCAGCAGATTTTCCGCCTGGGGCCGCAGTTGCTTCCCCAATTCGCTGAGCTGCAAGCGCTTGCCAAGACGGTCGAACAACTTCACATCGAACTGGCTTTCCAGTTCACGGAGCGAACCACTGGCGGCGGACTGGGACATGGCCAGCGCCTGGGCTGCCCGCGTCACGTTTTCATACCGCGCTGTGGCGAGAAACACTTCCAACTGGCGCAGGCTGTAGCGCATGGGGCCTCCCTTATATCGGAAAAGTAGATATACATTATCCAATATATTCCTTTTACCGATTTAACAACAGCCCCTATTCTAGCGTTTTCGAGATTCATTACGCAGGCACTGACAGATGGCACAGATACTACGGGAACAGGTTACGGCGGTGCATCATTGGACAGACCGTCTGTTCAGTTTCAAGACCACCCGCAACTCCGGTTTCCGGTTCAAGAATGGCTATTTCACCATGATTGGTCTGGAGTGCGAGGGCAAGCCGCTGATGCGCGCGTACAGTCTGGCCAGCGCCAATTATGAGGATGAACTGGAGTTTTTCAGCATCAAGGTGCCGGATGGTCCCCTCACGTCCAAACTGCAGTCAATCAAGTTGGGCGATACGTTGCTGGTCAACAGCAAGGCCACGGGTACTCTGGTGCAGGACAACCTGTTGCCTGGCAAGCACCTGTTCCTTATCGCCACGGGCACCGGCCTTGCCCCTTTCCTCAGTATCATTCGGGACCCGGAAATGTATGAGCAGTACGACAAGATCATTTTGACGCACGGTTGCCGTTATACCGAGGAACTGGCCTATCGAGAGCTGATTACCGAGCATTTGCCGCAGCATGAATACCTGGGTGAGGCGGTGCGCGATAAACTAATCTACTACCCCACCGTGACACGGGAGAAGTTTGAGAACAATGGACGCCTCACTGACCTTTTACGTATTGGTAAGCTGACCGCCGATATTGGCCTGCCACCGATCAATGCCGAGACGGATCGATTCATGATCTGTGGCAGTCCCGGTATGCTCAAGGAGATCTGTGCACTGCTGGACAGCCGTGGTTTTAGCGAGGCGCGCCATGGGAATGCGGCACATTATGTCGTGGAGCGCGCTTTCGTAGAGAGCTGAGCGCACCGCTGACTGGTATATCACGTGCAGCCAGTGTCACTTCAACCAATCCAGTATTCGCGCCAGTTCATAATCGTAAAAAGGATTGTGACGCAAGCGCAACAGAAAGTTTTCCGGTATTTTCAAAACGCCGCGCTCGCCCTGCACTGCCTGCTGCCCCAGGAATAATTGGTGGCTGTCTGCAGGCGGTTGCTGACCGTAGAGTGGATCATCCGGCGGAAAAGGCAGGGCGACGTGTGAGAGGGAGAATACCCCTCTGGGCCAAGCCTGCCCCAGGGGCTCAACACGCGCCGCGCCAACGGCGTAGGGCGCCTTGGAATACGCAGTCACTGAGCGGCTGTTAGCATTCGAGTTAGCCACCAGGGTAAAGGTAAATGGCAGCTGCTGGTCTGCGATCAGCCTGGCGGTGAAAGGGCCAGGGTCGCTCTGCAACAGACTGGCGGTGGCGGCCAAGCGATTGATATCAAACACCACCAGTTCATGGCGCTCAGGCGCGAGTTTTAATAGCAGTCGATCTACGACGGCGTTGTTCGACACTGTTGCGTCTACGGTAGATTTGAATATGAGCATGGGCGGCAGCGGTCGGTCCGAATCATTGTGCGCTGCCACGCGCTTGGCGACCGATTGCGTTAGCTCGTAAACCTGTTCCGCCGCATTGGTGGTAAAGGAGTTGTACTTGTAGGGGTCGAACTCGGGTTGGAGATCAAGCCATGCCAGCGGGTACAAACCCGGCAGTCGCGACAAGCGACGGCTCCACTTGGCCAGTGCCGCCGCGGGGCTGACACCAATGGCCGGTGAGATCAGCACCAGTTTTGCCACTGCTGGCAGCGTTGTATCCTGTTGCGCTTGCAGTGCATGGTCCAGCGCCAGCGGAGCCCCTGTTGAATAGCCGATGATGTGGATGGGCGCGCCGCGCACTTGCCGGGCGAGGTGTGCCATGCCAAGACGGACCACGGCCGCCATATCCTGCCACCGCAGGTAGAGCATGCCCGAGGGTAGTGTGCCGTGGCCAGGCATACGCAGGCCCAGGACATAATAGCCGCGCTGCTGCAGTGCTTCACCCAGGGCGCGCAGGCTGTAGGGCGAATCGGTCATGCCGTGCAGTAGCAACACGCCGCCGACGGCCGCGTATGCGGTCGGCAGACTTTTCAATTTCAACACTCTCTCCGGTGTAGTAAAATGATAGGCATATTAACTTGTCGTGCACAAACGATAAAAGCCACTTGGGAGATAACAATGCGAAATTACTACCTCCGAGTGTTGTCTGGCCTATGGCTGCTACTTTTGTTGGGTGGCTGTGCGGGTATGCCCGCAGTGCCCACTGCCACCACGGACTACGATCACGGTTACAATTTCAGTAGCGTACACAACATTGCCATCCAGCCGATTAGTCGGGACACGGTCTCTACGGTGATGATATCTGACGAGCAGATCAGCAGAATTGATCAGGCATTGATTGCAGAGCTGCAGCGCCGCGGATTCCAGGTGGTCACCGTCAATGCTGACGCCGATATATTCCTGTCCTGGCAGCTGGTGACGCGGGAGAGTGCGCAGGTGACTATAGCTGACGGTGCCACGCAGCAAGCGGTCCAGGGTACGCTGTTCGTCAATATGATTGACCCGGTCATGCTGCGGTCGGTATGGCGCGCCAGGTTTGAATCGCGACTGCGTGATCGTCCGGAATCCGACGCGGCAGCCCAGTTTCGGCAGGAGGCGGCAGAGGTGATTCTCGCCCAGTTTCCGCCTGCCCAGGGTGCACGCTGATCCGTCCACTGCACTCCTCGCTCGCGCCCGGTTCCTATTTGACAGTCAATACAGTAAGATGCGCGTCCCTCGCAGGCCTCAGGTAGTCTCCTGAGAGTGTGTTCAAGACTATTCAACCAAGAGATTTTCCATGACATTTGATGAGCTCGGGCTGTCCGCGCCCCTGTTGCGTGCAATTGAAGAAAAGGGTTATCGCGAACCCAGCCCGATACAGGTCGCGGCTATTCCAGCGGTGCTGTCCGGTCGCGATCTGATGGCAGCTGCCCAGACCGGTACCGGAAAAACCGCAGCATTTACGTTGCCGATACTGCAGTTATTGCATACCACGGGTGCTCCGCATCCGCACCGCATCCGGGTTCTGGTTCTCACTCCCACGCGCGAACTCGCTGCTCAGGTGGCCGAGAGCGTCGCCACTTACGGTGCGCACCTGCCTTTTAAATCCACCGTGGTCTTTGGTGGAGTAAAAATTAACCCGCAGATCGCTGCGCTGCGCAAAGGCGTAGACATTTTGGTGGCCACGCCGGGGCGGTTGCTGGATCTGTATCAACAGGGCCAGGTGAAATTTTCCGATCTGGAAGTGCTGGTGCTGGATGAGGCGGATCGCATGCTCGATATGGGATTTATCCACGATATCCGCCGTATTATCAAACTGTTGCCGCCGCAGCGCCAAAACCTGATGTTCTCTGCCACGTTCGCCAACGAGATCAGGGAGTTGACCAAAACCATATTGCACAATCCACTGGAAGTGTCGGTAGCACCGCCTAACGCGACGGCGGAGCGGGTGGAACAGTGGGTGTATCCGGTGGACAAGAGCCGTAAACCCGCATTGCTGCTGGAGCTGGTGGTGCAAAACGACTGGCAACAGGTCCTGGTATTCAGTCGCACCAAGCACGGTGCTAATCGACTGGCGCAGTACCTGCAAAATTCCGGTGTTAATGCTTCGGCTATTCACGGTAACAAGAGCCAGGCTGCGCGCACCCGGGCCCTGGCCGGATTCAAGGGCGGCAAGATTCGTGTGCTGGTCGCCACGGATATAGCCGCTCGTGGCCTTGATATCGAGCAACTGCCCCAGGTGGTCAATTTCGACCTGCCCAATGTTTCCGAGGATTACGTGCACCGCATTGGCCGCACGGCTCGGGCGGGCTCGTCAGGGCATGCCTATTCCCTGGTCAGCGCGGACGAGATCAAGCAGCTCAACGGGATTGAGCAGGTAATCCAGCGCCACATTACGCGTGAATATGTGGATGGTTTTGAACC
>Ga0163144_10004289_pt1 | contig 32170 bp, 19 predicted proteins | sample OliLak19BULKMAT1_FD_123175 | JGI IMG/M metagenome (GOLD analysis project Ga0163144, IMG submission 123175) | Freshwater microbial mat bacterial communities from Lake Vanda, McMurdo Dry Valleys, Antarctica - Oligotrophic Lake LV.19.BULKMAT1 | ecosystem: Environmental > Aquatic > Freshwater >... | reverse complement strand
TCGGCGCGAAGGCCGTAATGGTCGGCGCGGTGTTGTCGACCGGGGGCGTGGTGCTGAGGACGACGTCGACCCAGTAGTTGCTGCCCTGGTAGGCCGTGGAGGGGAATCCGCCGGTGCCGTAGCGATAGACACCGCCGCTGACCGGGACCTTGAGCGAACCGCTGGCGTATTGGGAATTGAAGTACGAGCGGTTGACCGAGTACCGTCCGGAGGGGGCAAAGTACGAGGCGATGTAGCTGGTGCCGGCCGTGATGGCGACAGGAGACGAGAAGTTGACCTGCTGCCAGCCGCTGCCGGTCTCGCTGGTAAAGGTGGCCGTGGCCAGCAGTTGTCCACTGGCGCTCCAGAGGTTGGCCTTGTGGGCGCCGGTATTGGCCGCACTCTTATAGAACCGCAGACCGGTAATGTAGCCGCTGGTGGTGGCGCTGAACTTGACCCCCAGTTCGACCGCCGAGCCATCGCCCGAGTCGGCGACCGAGGGCGAGGTCGAACCGGACCAGAGGCTGGAAGTGACGAACGTCTGGGCGGCGACGGTGGTGAACGCACTGGTGGCGTCTACGGCCAGGGCATTGCCAGAAGTGTCTTTAACGCCCGAGGGGCCGCCTTTGACCACCAGGGTATAGGTCGTCGAGTTGGCCAGCGCCGCGGTCGGCGTCAGCGTCACCGTGTTGGTGGCTGCGTTGTAAGCGATGCTCGTCGGAATCACCGTGCCGTTTGAGTCGCGAAGGAAAATCGTGGACGAGTTGACGGTCGTCGCATCGAGTTGTTCGCTAAAGCTGACGGACACCGCCGTGTTCACCGCGGCGGACGAACTGCCAGTGGTCGGCGTAAAGCCGGTGATGGTGGGCGGCGTGGTGTCCTGCACCACCGCGGGCTGCACCTGAATGCTGACCTGATCGGTCGACTGCAAACTGCCATCGTTGGCAGTCAGCGCTAACACGTACGTACCCGCTGTGCTAAACGTCGCCACGGTCGAAAGCGCGTTGGCATTGCCAAATGAAACCGTGCCGGGTCCGCTGACCTTGGTCCAAGTGGTCGTGAGCGTTCCGCTGGGCAAGTTATCGTCGGTCGCGTTGCCCGTAAGGTTCGCCGTGCCGGGCAGCGTGATCGACTGGTCGGCGCCGGCGTTGACGGTGGGAGCAACATTGGTCGTGCCGGAGCCGCCGCCGGAACCTCCGGAGTCGCCCAGGTCGATGATCGTGCCGAACGCAGCGCCACTCTTGGTGGCCATCGCCAGGATCTGGTCACCGACGTTGGCCTTGCTGGTGGTCACGTCGTTGAAATTGCCTGACAGAACAGTCTGCACGTTTCCAAACTGGATGTTGCCCAAAGGCGACCCGCGCAGCACGATGTCGCCGCCGCCGGTGGCGTCGGTGTAGATCACGGCCAGCTCGTTGTGCGCTTCGCTTATGACGACGACCGGGCGAGTCCCCAGGTTGGCCACGGTGTAGGCATTGTCCCAGTTGCCCGAGGGCCGGCGGACCAGCAGCATGATGGTCGGTTGTCCGCCCGAGTCGTAGCTGGTCTTCACCGCGGCATACAAGGTGCCGTCGGACGTGGCGGCCAGGTGCATGTGATCGTCGGCAAAGCCCGCGCCGACATTTTTGGCCGATTGGCTGGCCGGCACTTCGTCGGCCGCCCAGGCGTTGGCCGCGGTGCCGTCGACATGGGTGCGGAAGCCAAACCGTTTACTGTTTTGATTGGACCAGAAGACACCGACTTTTCCGCCGGGCATGGCGATGATCGACGAGATATCGTCGCTCGAAATGCCGCTGGCCACGGTGATCGGCGCGCTGAACGAACTGTAGTCGCCGTCGGCGTAGCGGACCTCGATCGTGTTCTTCGTATCCGAGGCGATCCACATCCGGCCGGTGGAGTCGATGTCGAGCGTGGCGATCTCGACGTTCGAACCGAGTTGCACATCGATCACGTGCGGCTGCAAGGTCCAGAAGTCATAGCCCGTGGGTGTGGCTTCTAAGGTGACCAGTTCGGACGAAGTGCCTTCGAACATCAGCACGTGGGCCAGGTTGCCGACAACCTTGACGTCGGCCTGGGTCGAGCTGTCGCTGGAAAGCTGAAACACGGGGTCCCAAGTGCCACCGTCGAGCCGCCACAGCCACGTGCCCGAGTTATTCGGCAGCACGCTCCACCACGTGCCGTCGTTCTCCCAGACTTTGGATTGCGGCTTTTCGCCGGTCGACGAGGAGATCGAAATCGCCTCGGTGGGTTGGAGCACCAATGGATCCCACAGGCTGGTGGCGCTGAGCATCTGGCGGGTCTCGAGCCGCTCAGACGCGAACAGTCGGCGGCGTTGTCGGCGCCGAGGTTTCCGCGGAGGTGGGCAATCGCTACGTCGAAACCACGACCACATGGGAGCCTCCAGCCTTTCGACGACCTGGCAGACGGGACGGTCTGGGCAATGGTCGAGCACAGTGCGACCAGGTCGGAGTGTTAAGATGGGAAGAAAGGGGTAACTTTCAGGCTAGTCGGGCCCCTGGACGGTTCAAGAGTCGCCAGGCCGGAAGTCCCGTCTCCACGGGCATTAGGGGCCGATTTTGCGGATCGTGCGGCCCGCGTGGGCGGCGGGAACTTCAGGCTCACCGGCCCCAAGTGGGACCTTCATCTTGGCGGCGCCATTCCAGACCGTTGCGCCTGGGGCCCGCGTGGAAGAACGCGGCCGAGAGATGATCGCGCGCGAGACGTGTTGAACGTTTGACCGCCGCGCGCGCTGATTTCGGCACAGCAAAAAACTTCTCACTCGCGCCAGCACTCGAGCTGCGCGAGATTCAATTCGTCCGCGTATTCACCGCTGCGCCGCGATTCGCGAAGCGCAACACACTTGAACTTTTGCGCTGCGGTACGCCGGTTGCACGAAGCGTGCAGGGATACGGGTCACGGGTCACGTTGCCAAAAAAATAGGAGTAGAGTCATGCGTTTGCAGAATCGGACATTTCGCTGGGATCGCGCGGGCGCCGTCGTGGCGGCTGCCAGTTTGGTGGTGCTGTCGGCCGCAATTGCTACTGCGCAACAACCGGCTGCTCCTCGCCAGCCGCTGAGAGAAAGACAACCCATTCGTGAAAACTTGCGCGAGCGTGTGCAGCAAAACACCCCGCAGCGCGTCACGGCCAACCGGCCAGTCGACGGGGCGAATACGAACGATCGCCAGATCGCGGAGTGCCTGGCGATCGGCAATGAGAAGGAAGTGGCGCTGGGCACGTTGGCTGCTTCGCAGTCCGAGAACCCGAAGGTCAAGCAGTTCGCCGAGCAGATGGTCAAGGAACATTCCGACCTGCTGGCCAAGCTCGAGCAGCACGGCGCGCCGCGGATGGCGTTCAGCTTGGACCGCGGCACGGGCGCTAAAGTAACAGTCGACTCCGAGCGCACCGGCGTATCCGTCAACGCGGACGGCAACGCTCAACAAACGGCCGCCGCGAACAGCTCGGGCACCATCAATTTCAACCAGGTGCATCGAGAGATCGCGCAGAAGTGCATCGACAGTGCGCAGCGCGAATGGAAGGAGCACCGGGGCGCCGAGGCCGACATGGCCTATCTCGGCAGCCAATGCGTGGCGCATCAGGAGATGATTCATGCCCAGCAGGTGCTAAGGCCTTATGCCTCGCCGCAGATGCAGCAGGTGCTGGATCAAGGCATCGCCTCGGCCGAGTCGCACCTGAACCACGTCAAGCAGTTGATTCATGAGGTCGGTGAAAAGACGGCCCAACGCGAGCAGGATCGCAGTACGAGCAACTAGGGGTTTGTGTAGCGTACGGCCTCTTTCGAAGTGTCCCGCCGCCGGATCGCCCATAGGATCCGGTGGCGGGACAAATTTTTGCGCGCGGAGCGCAGCACGTCCCCGACCGCCGTCTGTGGTGCCTCGGTCTTGTTTTGATCGGTTGTGGGATGCAGACTGGTGGCAGGTCGGCAATCCTCCACGGGGACCATGCAATGAGACGCGGTGCGCTGTCGTTTTGGCTTTTGTTCCTGATGGTTGTCGCGGTGCGATCGGACGTCTACGGCGCCGAACCGGCCGCCGGCAAGCAACTGGCCGACCTGTTCGCCGAGAGTTGGGAACTCACTTTAAAAGAGGACCCGCTGTTTGCCACCCATGCCGGTGACGCGCGCTACAACGACCGCCTGCCGCGCGAGACCCTGGCCGATGCCCAGCGCCGGCTCGCGGCCGAGCGCGGGTTTCTGGCCCGGCTTGATGCGATCTCCCGCGATCAGCTCTCGCCGGCGGAGCAGGTTCACTACGACATCTTTCGCCGCCAGAGACGCGACGCGATCGCCGAATATGAATTCCAATCGCACCTGATGCCGCTGACAAATCGCTCGGGCTTTCATGTCGAGTTCCCGGAGCTGCCGCGCGAGGTGCCACTGGTCACGGTGCGCGACTATGAGAACTACATTGCCCGGCTGGCCGCGTTCTCGACGCTGGTCGACGACAGCATCGAACTGTTGCGCGAGGGAATGAAGCAGGGCGTCACGCAACCGGCGGCGGCGTTTGTCGACCTGGACAAGGCGCTGACGCCGCACGTGGTCGACGACCCGACGCAGAGTTTGCTGTACCTACCGCTGCGGGCATTTCCAGACGGCATCTCGGCTGCCGACCGCCAGCGTCTCTCGGCCGCGGCGCAAAAGGCGATCGCCGAATGCGTGGTGCCCGGCTATCGCAAGCTGTTGGATTTCATGACCCGCGAGTACGTGCCGGCCTGTCGACAGCAGATTGGCGCGTCGTCGCTGCCGCGTGGGCGGGATTTTTATCGCCACCGCATTCGCCGCTTCACCACGCTGGACGTCGACCCCGAGCAGGTCCACCAGACGGGCCTGGACGAGGTGCGGCGCATTCGCGCCGAGATGGACGCAGTGATCAAGCGGCTGGAGTTCCAGGGTGATTTCGCCGCATTCGTGGAGCACCTGCGGACGGACCCCAAGTTTTATGCCGAGACGCCCGAACAGTTGATGAAGGAAGTAAGCCTGGTGCTCAAGCGGATCGACGGCGAGCTGCCGAAGCTGTTCGGCACCCTGCCACGAACACCCTATGGCATTCGCGAGATTCCGGCGTTCATCGCGCCGCGCACCACGACGGCCTATTACATGCCGCCGGCCGGCGACGGCAGCAGGGCGGGCTTTTACTATGTGAACACGTACAACCTAAAGAGCCGGCCGTTGTTTGAGGTCGAGGCACTGTCGCTGCACGAGGCGGTGCCGGGTCATCATATCCAGATCGCGCTGCAGCAAGAGCTGACCGGCATGCCGCCGTTTCGCAGGTTCGCTCACGCCACGGCATTTGTCGAAGGCTGGGGTCTCTATGCCGAACGGTTGGGACTGGAGGTCGGATTCTATCGCGACCCGTACAGCGACTTTGGCCGGTTGAGCTACGAAATGTGGCGGGCCTGCCGCCTGGTGGTCGACACCGGCATGCACTATCTGGGCTGGACGCGCGAGCAGGCGATCACGTTCATGGCCGAGAACACGGCGCTGACGCTGCACAACATCACGGCCGAGGTGGACCGCTACATTTCCTGGCCCGGCCAGGCGACCGCCTACAAGATGGGCGAGCTGAAGATCCGCGCGCTCCGCAAGGAAGCCGAAGACCGGCTGGGCGACCGTTTCGACGTCAGAAAGTTTCACGACGTCGTGCTCGGCAGCGGCGCGGTGCCGCTGGACGTGCTGGAGCAAAACGTGCGGGCCTATATCGAACGGGCGGATGCGGCGAAGTGAAGGAAGAGTATGGGCGGACGTTTTGTCTGGCGGCGCCCGCCGTGCTAGAATCCTGGTAGAGGAGCCCTAACCGTGAGCGCTGATCTTTCGCCCGAGTACGACGCACTGGTAAGCCAATGGGTCGCAGACGGTCTGTTTCCTGACCGCCGTTCTGCACTGGATCACGCCGTTGAGCTTCTGCGCGAAGAGTCAGAGACCTTGGCCGCTATTCGTGAGGGACTGGCTTCGGCCGACCGCGGCGAGGGAACTCCGCTTGACGAGGTTGTCCGGACGCTTCGTAGCGAATACCAGATTCCCGACGAAGCATGACGTATCGCGTCATTTTCCAACCCAGGGCGTTGGCAGACCTGCGTGCGCAGTACGAGTATCTGGCCGAACGAAATCCGACGGCCGCGACGCGATGGTTCAATCAATTCGTGAAGGGTCTCGAGTCGCTCGCGGAGTTTCCACACCGCTGCGCGGTGTCACCCGCAAGTCGACGGGCAGGCCGCGAAGTTCGGCAGTATGTATTCGGCCATCGTGGCAATGCGCGGTGCGCATATTTCGTTATCGATACCGACTCGGTGCGAATACTATGTATTCGTCACTCGGCGCAATCCGGCCCGACGTCAGATGACTTTGAGTAGGTGAGTCGTCGACTCGGAGTGCAGTCGTTGACGTCACTTACCCTCTTGCAGCCCCAGCACCTTCACTAGAAACGCCCATTTGTCGGCGGCTTCCTCGATCAGCTTGCCCGTCGGTTTGCCGGCGCCGTGGCCGGCGCGGACGTCGATGCGGATTAGAATCGGCCGGTCGCAGCCTTGCGCGGCTTGCAGCGCCGCCGCAAACTTGAAGCTGTGCGCCGGCACCACGCGATCGTCGTGGTCCGCCGTGGTGATTAGCGTCGGCGGGTAGCAGGTGCCCGAGCGGATCGCGTGCAGCGGCGAGTATTTCACCAGCGCCGCGAATTCCTCGGCGTTGTCCGACGATCCGTAATCGTCGACCCAGGCGTGGCCGATTGTGAACTTGTGAAACCGCAGCATGTCTAGCACGCCGACCGCTGGCAGCGCGGCGCCGTAAAGCTCGGGTCGCTGGGTCAGGCAGGCGCCGACCAGCAGTCCGCCGTTGGAGCCGCCGCCGATGGCCAGCTTCGCGCTGGTCGTATAGCGCTTGGCGATGAGCCACTCGGCCGCGGCGATGAAATCGTCGAACACGTTCTGCTTCTGGGCCTTGGTGCCCGCCTTGTGCCAGGCCTCGCCATACTCGCCGCCTCCGCGCAGGTTGGGCACGGCCAACACGCCGCCACGCTCCATCCAGACCAGGTTCGACACGCTGAAGCTCGGCGTCAGTGGGATGTTGAATCCGCCGTAGCCAAACAAAAAGGCCGGCGCGCTACCGTCGGGCTTGAACCCGTTCTTGTAGCTGATGAACATCGGCACCCGCGTGCCATCCTTGCTGGTGAAGAAGACCTGCTCGGTCGTATATTCGGCTGGGCTAAAGGCCAGCTTTGGCGCGCGAAACGCGCTCGTGGCGCCGTCGCGGACGTCGCAACGATACACGACCGACGGCGACGTGTACGAGGCAAAGTTGAAGAAGCACACCGGGTCGTTTCGCTTTCCGGAGAAATCCACAATCGATCCCAGCCCCGGCAGCTTCACCTCGCGCTCGAATTTGCCGTGCAGGTCGAAAAGCTTGACCTCGGCGTGCGCGTCTTTCAGATAGTTGGCAAAGATCCGATTGCCCACCAGCGGCGCTGACCGCAGCGTGTCTTCGACTTGCGGCACTACCTCTTGCCAGTGCGCTGGCTCGGGCTTTCGCACGTCGATGGCGATCACGCGGCCTCGCGGCGCGTCGTTGTTCGTGCGGAAGTAGAGCACGTCGCCGACGTTGTCCAGCAGGTCGTAGCCCGCCTCGAAATTGTCGATCAGTTCGACGATCTTCGCTCTCGGCTCGTCCAGCCGCTTGTACAGGACGCGATTACGGTCGTCAGTGCTCTTGGAGACTGAGATCACTAGGAACTTGCCGTCCTGCGTGACGTCGTTAGAGAACTTCCATTCCTTCTCGTCCGGCTGTTCAAAGATCAACTGGTCGTCGCTCTGCGGCGTGCCCAGCGTGTGGTAGTAGATCTTTTGAAAGTAGTTGCTCGCTCTCAGGTCTTCGCCCGGTTTCGGTTCGGGATACCGGCCATAGAAGAACCCCTTGCCGTCCTTGGTCCAGGCGGCGAATGAAAACTTGCTCCAGCGCACGACGTCGGGCAGGTCCTGGGCAGTGGCGACCTCGCGCACTCGCCAGGTGATCCAGTCCGAGCCGGCATCGGCCAACGAGTAGGCCAGCTTTGTGCCATCGTCGCTGACCGCCATGCTCTGCAAGGCCACGGTGCCATCGGCCGAGAGCGTGTTGGGGTCCAACAGCACGCGGGGCGCGCCGTCCAGCGATTCGCTCGTGTACAGCACGCTCTGATTTTGCAGCCCGCTGTTGCGCAGATAAAAGTACCGCCCGCCCTCCTTGAACGGCGCCGAGAATTTCTCGTAGTCCCACAACTGCGTGAGCCTTTCCTTCAAGGCCGCCCGGGCCGGAATCTTGTCCAGGAAGTCAAACGTCACCTTGTTCTCTGCCTCGATCCAGGCGCGGGTCGCCGGCGCGTCGGGATCTTCCAGCGGACGATACACGTCGGGCACCTTCGTGCCGTGATAGTCGTCGATCACCTCGGCGGTCGGCGCGGGCGGATAGGTCCGCGAGGCGGCCTCGGCGGCGGACGTTCGAGCGTGATGCACGGCAGCTCCCAGCGCGATGGCCAACACGATCCGGCAATAGATTCGATTCAGCATGGCAGGCGACTCCGGCGATTCGAGACGTAAGCGCAACATACGGCCGGCCTGTAAGTGTACGCATTGGCGTCGGTCTTGGCACCCTGGGCAAAACTGTCGCCAATCCCCCGGGTTTCGCCAGGAGACCAGCCTCCGGGTATACTTTGGCAGCGGCAAATTGAGGATGCACTCTGCCGCAGACCCCCGGGGCACCAGGCGGTGCGCAAACTCGCTTCATTCTTGCTCGTCGTCGCTGGATTGTGGATCGGCGCGCCACGAGCGGCGTTGGCCATCCCAACCGACGACCTGTTGAAGTCGCTCAGGCCTGAGAGTGACGTCAGCGACTTTGCCGGTCTGCTCACGCCCGACGAAAAGGCCGCGCTCGAGGCTCGCTGCCGATATCTCCGTGAGAAGACCGGAGCCCAGTTGGCGGTGGTCACGCTCAAATCGTTGGAGGGTGGCGAGATCGACGACTTTGCCAACAAGCTTTTTGCCCGCTGGGGCATCGGTCAGAAGGACAACAAGAACGGCCTGCTGTTGATCGTGGCGATGGACGAACGCAAGTCGCGGGTCGAGGTCGGTTATGGCCTGGAGCCGATCATTCCCGACGTGCTTGCCGGGCGGATTCTCGATCATCAGCTTCGCCCACAGTTTCGTCAACAAAAGTACGCCGCGGGTCTCACGGCCGCGGCCAATGCCTTGATCGAACTGGTTGAGAAGGGCGAACCGGCCAATCGCGAGGCTTTGGCCGCCGAGCAAGCAGGCGACGGCAACCGCGCCTTTGTGCTGGCGCTGGCGATCTTCGTCGGCGCCGGCGCGATCGTCGCCGGGGCGGGGCTGGGTAGCAAGACATTTCCCGCGATTGCCTTTGGCACCTTCTTCGGCGGCGTGCCCGGCGCCATCGGAATCGCGCTTGGCGGACTGCTGGCGGCGCTTTTCTACCTGCCGGTCGCGCTCGCGGGCGGCGCTTTTGGCTGGTACGCTGCGCGCCATACGCCAACTCCAGGCAGCCGTTCAGGTCGCTCCGGCACGCCCTGGACCTGGGATTGGGGCAACGTCTCTTCCGGCGGCGGAACCTGGTCCAGCGGTGGCGGTGGGGGAGGCTTCTCGCAGGATTGGGGCGGTTTTGGCGGTGGTTCCTCGGGGGGCGGCGGCGCCAGCAGCAATTGGTAGACTGACGCCCACGAACGATAAGCACATGTCCATCACACCAGAAAAACTGACGGAGCAACTCGCGGCGGCTTTGGGACCGCGGTTGAAGTGCGTCGCATTGTACGGCTCGGCCGCAGCCGGTGACTTTGTGCCTGGCGCCTCCAACTACAACCTGCTGGTCGTCGTTGACCCACTCCACACGAACGAACTGGACCTGCTGGCCGCGCCAATCGGCGCCTGGCGAAAGGCCGGCCATCCCGGTCCGCTGCTGTTCACGCCGGAACAGCTAAATTCGTCGGCCGACGCCTTTGCCATCGAGCTGTTGGATATTCGCCAGTCGCGCCGCATCCTTTGGGGCGAGGATTTATTGGCCGAAATTCGCGTGGAGCACGAGCACCTGCGCTTGCAGGTCGAACGCGAGCTGACGGGCAAGCTATTGGCCTTGCGCGGCGCGTACATCGCGGCGTCGGGCCGGCCGGAAGCGGTCGGCGAAGTCATGCTGCGCTCGCTTTCCACGTTTCTGGTGCTCTTTCGCGCGGCCTTGCGTTTGCACGAAGAGACCGTTCCGGTCAGGAAGCTTGACGCGCTCGAGCGACTGAATAAGTACTTCAGATTTGACGTCCGGCCTTTCCAGCGGTTGGCCGAGCTGAAGGAACAGCGCCGTGCCGCCAGTGACGTCGCGACCGAAGTAGAATTTGCAGACTACCTAACGGCCATCGAATCCGTGGCCGCGACCATCAACCATTCCACCCATCCGTGAAGGAGTGAGCCATGAGCACCGAAACAGCCAGGCCGAAGAGCCCGCTGGGAAAATGGGGTCCGCTGTTAGCCATCCTGGTCGTGGCGATCGTGTTGGGCCTGTGGTTTGTGAGTGCCGGCAACCACCTGGTCGTGCTACAAGAGAACGTCCACACGGCCTGGGCCCAGGTGGAGACGGTCTTGCAGCGCCGCTTCGACCTGATTCCCAACCTCGTTGAAACAGTCAAAGGTTACGCGGCACATGAGAAGGAGATTCTGGAAGAGGTCACGCGACTGCGCAGCCAATGGGGCGCGGCCAAGACGGTTGACGAAAAAGCCCAAGCGGGCTCGGCGCTCGACTCGGCCCTGTCGCGATTGCTGGTCGTCAGCGAGAACTACCCCGACCTGAAGGCTAACCAGAACTTTCGCGACTTGCAGGTCGAGCTGTCGGGCACGGAGAACCGCGTTTCGGTCGAGCGGCAGCGATACAACGAAGTCGTGCGCACCTACAACACGGCCGTCCGCCAGTTTCCGACCAGCATCGTGGCCAGCCTGCGCGGGTTCTCGACCGATTCGTCCTACTTCGAAGCGGCGCCGACGGCCAAGGAAGCGCCCAAGGTCGATTTCTCCAAGCCCAGCGGTTGAGGCTAGCTCGGCAGGACCTCAGCACACTGACCTCAGGCCACGCGACGCTCGCAGTCGCGCGTGGGATAGGCGACGGTCTGGGCGAAGAGGTGCTCGACTGCGGCGCGTGGCGATTCCGCGGCTTCGGTCACGATGCTTGCCGGGCTCGGTTGGCGCAGCAGCAAGTGGCGCAGCATCTCGCCGAGGCAAGCCGCGCGGCGCCACAGCGAAAGCGACGCGACGCGGCCAATTCGCAAGTATTGCCGAAGCTCGTGCCAGGTCGGCGACTGGATCGTGCAGAACTCGCGATGGTGAAATTCGGCGAGGCGCGGAATGTTGTAGTGAAGCTTGCGCTCCAGGTATTCGAAGAGCTGATTGATGGCCACCCGGCGCCGAAAGACCGCGCCGTCGTCTTGCGCGCGGCCGCGAAACAGGTTGTTGTCGTGTTGCCGCAGCCGTGTCAGGGGCTCGGCCAGGTAGTATTTGCGCGCACCGGCCAATGAGGCGCCAAACACCAGGCAGTCGTCGGCCCGAGTCCGCCAATCCGCGAGGAACGGCAGGGGCAGGATCTTCTCCAGCACCCGGCGGCGCATTGACAAGCACGATGTCGAGGCGCCGACCCAGTCGCGCAGGCAGGCGGCCCGCAAGATCGAATAACCCAGGTCCCGGCTCGTGGGATAGCGGAGCTGCAATTCGCTGAGTCGCCCAAACCGCCGGCCTGCGCACGCCACAAAGTCGATGGCCGGGTGTCGCGAGTAGACCGTTTGCGTGCGCTGGAGGTAGTTTGGCTCGTAGACGTCGTCGGCGTCGAGAAAGTACACGACATCGCCCTGCGAATGGGCAAAGCCCTCGTTGAAGCAGGACAGTTGCCCCTGATTGGGCTTGGTGACGACGCGGACTACCGGGTGCGCGGCGTAGCGGCGCGACAGCCACTCGCGCGAACCGTCGGTCGAGCCGTCGTCGACGACGATGATCTCGTCGAACGGCACCGTCTGCGCCAGCGCGCTGTCGATGGCTTCGCCGAGAAACTCAGCGTAGTTATAGCTATTGATTAGACACGTTGTGCTCATCGGGCCCATGCGCGAGTGCGATGTGGATTGTGACTCTGCCTGGCCGCCGCCGTTTGAGGGGCGCAAGTAACTGGATAAACCTGGTGGCTTTTACCGTACCCTCTCCGTCCCGTTTCATCGGAAATCCCGACCCAGTTGGAATACTCAAATGCCAACAGCAAAGTCATTTTCGATCGCTCAGTCGTGTGCCGCGAGCGGCCCCCTTGAACGAGGCAAAATAGGCGCTGGCCGGCCACGCCATCCCCGGCCCAAAACCTTCAGCGCCGATCTGCCAGCAAGCAAATGCCAGCATCAATCTGCCAGCCGCCGAGGGAGCTGGCGTTGTCTGCGCGGTGTCCATGCGGTACACCATGCCCCCCGTTTCGTCGAACCAAATGCGACCCCATCGTTGCGGGCAGATGCGCGGGGCACACGTCCATCGCAACCGCGCGACTCACGCTCTTCGGAAGGCAAATCGTGACGACCCCCAGCTTGTCCCCGTGCGAACACTCGGTCGATCGCGACCCGACGGTCGTGCTTGCGGCCGACGATCGCTTTGCCATGCCGTTGGCGGCGACCGTGCGTTCGGCGCTCGACCACCTTTCGCCGGACGTGACGTTGCGAATGGTTATCCTCGACGGCGGCATCTCGCCGGACAGCAAACAGCGGCTGCTCCGCTCGTGGCCCGCGGGGCGCTTCTCGGTCCAGTGGATCAAGGTCGACGATTCGGCCCTGGCCGGTTCGCCCGTCTCGGGCCACGTCAACATCGTCAGTTACTATCGGATCCTGATTCCACGGTTGTTGCCCGACGACGTGCATCGCGTCATCTATTTGGATTCTGACTTGATCATCTGCGGCGACCTGGCCCGGTTGTGGCAACACGACCTGGCGGGGCACGCCTGCCTGGCCGCGCAGGATCCCTCGGCGCCTTACATGGACTCATCCATCGCCGTGGACAATCTGGCCGAGAGCGGTCCCTTCATCGGTTGCCACCGGCCGGTGCCAAACTATCATGCGCTGGGGCTATCGGCAAAGGCGCCCTACTTCAACGCCGGCGTGCTGCTACTCGACCTGGATACGTGGCGCCGCGAGGACTTAAGCGGCCGCTTGATTGCCTGCCTGGAGCAGAACAAAGGCCATGTCCAGTGGTGGGATCAATACGCGCTCAACGTCGTGCTCGCTGGGCGTTGGGGTTGGCTCGATCCCCGCTGGAATCAAGGTTCTCACATCTACCGATATCCAACGTGCGAGCAAAGCCCTTTCGATCGTGCGAGCTTTGACCAGCAACGCGACGACCCTTACATCGTGCACTTCACCACGCGACACAAGCCATGGCGGGCGTCGTGTCAGCATCCGCTTAAGCAGCGATTCTTTGACACGGTTGACCGCACCCAGTGGGCTGGTTGTCGACCGCCGCTGGCGCGAGTGATGCTCGAGCTCTTGAAGGTTCCCGAGCGTCAACTGCGTCACGGCCGCAAGTGGCTGAGCCGACACGCCGCCGAATGGCTCGACGCCTTGCGACGCAAACCGGCTGCCTGAGCCCTCTCACCTCTTCCCTTCCTCCGCCCGCTTTGCCTTAGAGCGAAGAGGCGAAGAGAGGGTCGACCCAGTAGTTGCTGGCCTGGTAGCTGCTGGCTGGGAACCCGCCGTTTCCATAGCCATAGACGCCGCCACTGGCGGCGACGCGGAGCGGTCCGCTCGTATACTGCGACGCGAAATAGTTGCGGTTCACGGCATAGTGACCCGAGTTGGTGTGGTACGACGCCACATAGGTCGTGCCGGCCGTGATGGCCACCGGCGAGGCGAAGAGCACGGTCTGCCAGCCGCTGGCCGTCTCATTGACAAAGGTTCCCGTGGCCAGGAGTTGGCCCGTGGCGCTCCACAGGCTGGCGGTGTGGGTGCCGGTGTTGGCAGCGCTCTTATAGAAGCGGATGCCCGTGATGTAGCCGCTGGTGGTAGCGCTGAACTTGACGCCCAGCTCGACCGCGGCATTATCTCCGCTGTCGACGGTCGAGGGGTTGGTGGTGGTGGGCCAGAGACTGGCGGTCACCGGCGCGGCCACTGCGGCGGTGGTAAAGGAACTGGCGGCGTCGGCCGCCAGGGCGTTGCCGGCCGTGTCCTTAACGCCCGAAGCTCCTCCCTTGACCACGATGGTGTAGGTCGTGGAATTGGCCAGGGCCGAAGTCGGGGTCAAGGTGACGGTGCGGGTGGCCGAGTTGTAGGCCACGCTGGTGGGCACCACGACATTGCTGGCGTTGCGCAGATAGACGGTGCTCGAGTTGATCGAAGCGCTGTTGACGTCTTCGCTAAAGGTGACGGTGGGCGCAACGCCGGTGGCGGCGCCGGCACTGCCATTGGTCGGCGCGAAGGCCGTAATGGTCGGCGCGGTGTTGTCGACCGGGGGCGTGGTGCTGAGGACGACGTCGACCCAGTAGTTGCTGCCCTGATAGGCCGTGGAGGGGAATCCGCCGGTGCCGTAGCGATAGACACCGCCACTGACCGGGACCTTGAGCGAGCCGCTGGCGTATTGGGAATTGAAATAGGAGCGGTTGACCGAGTACCGTCCGGAGGGGGCAAAGTAGGAGGCGATGTAGCTGGTGCCGGCGGTGATGGCGACCGGCGAGGAGAAGTTGACCTGCTGCCAGCCGCTGCCGGTCTCGCTGGTAAAGGTGGCCGTGGCCAGGAGTTGGCCACTGGCGCTCCAGAGGTTGGCCTTGTGGGTGCCGGTATTGGCCGCGCTCTTATAAAACCGCAGACCCGTGATGTAACCGCTGGTGGTGGCGCTGAACTTCACGCCCAGTTCGACGCTGGAGCCGTCGCCCGAGTCGGCGACCGAGGGCGAGGTCGAACCGGACCAGAGGCTGGAGGTGACAAACGGTTGTGCGGCCGCCACGGTGGTGAATGCACTGGTGGCGTCGGCAGCCAGGGCATTGCCGGAAGTGTCTTTAACGCCCGAGGCGCCGCCTTTAACCACCAGGGTATAGGTCGTCGAGTTGGCCAGCGCCGCGGTCGGGGTCAGCGTGACCGTGTTGGTGGCTGCATTGTAAGCCAAGCTGGTGGGAATCACCGTGCCGCCCGCGTTGCGCAGGAAGACCGTGCTCGAATTAATCGTGGCCGCGTCCATCGGTTCGTTGAACGTCGCGCTCTGCGTGGCGTTCAACGCCACGGACGAGCCGGTCGGCGCCAGTTGGCTGACCACGGGTGCGGTCGTGTCGGTGCTGCCGCCGGTCGATCCGGCTTCGGTCGTGAAATACGAAGCGACGTTGCTGGCCAGGGCGTTGTTCGCCAGGTCTTTCACACCGCTCACGCCGCCGAGCACATAGATCGTGTAGGTCACGCCCGACTTCAGCGGCGCCGTGGGAATCAGCGTGACGGTCTTGGTCGCGGCGTTATAGGTCATGGTAGTCGACACCAGTGCATGCCCATCTTCCAGCATGTACACCGTGTTCGCCCGCACCGTGGCGGCGTTCATGGCTTCGCTGAACGTCACCTTGACAGTCGGTTGCAAGACCACGCCTTCGCTGCCGTCGCCGGGCGTGAACGATGTGATCGTCGGCAACGTCGTGTCGGGGGTCGCAGCCGCGACGGTCAGGAACGCCGAGGTGGTGTTCTGGGCCATCGGGTTGCCGGCCAGGTCGCGGACGCCGGCCGAGCCGCCCGCCACAAAGATCGTGTAGGTCATCGAGTTGGCCAGCGCCGAGGTTGGCGTCAGCGTGGCGGTGCGCGTGCTTTGGTTATAGACCAAGGTCGCCGGCACGGCATTGTTGCCGCCGTCCAGCAGCTTGACCGTGGCGGAGGTCACTGTCGACGTATTCAGATCTTCGCTGAAGTAGACGTTGATCGTCGGATTGACCGGCACGTTGGTCGTGCCGTCGAAAGGGTTGAAGTTGGTAATGGTCGGCGCCAGCGTGTCGGTGCCCGAGGTGGTGGTGAACACGGGGTCGACGAAGTAGTTCGAGTTCTGATAGCTCAACGTGGGGAAGGCGCTTGAGGTGCCATAGGCATACACCCCGGCGCCGATGGGGACGTTGAGCGGGCCGCTCTCAAGCGATGCGGCAAACGCGTTGCGCCCGACCGAGTAATGTCCGGCGTTCGTATGGTACGAGATTACGTAGGTCGTGCCGGCGGTGACGGCGACCGGCGTGGCGAAGTTGACCTGCTGCCAGCCGCTGGCCGTTTCGCCGGAGAACGTGGCAGTGGCCAGCTTCTGACCGCCGCTGGACCACAGCGTGGCCGTGTGCGCGCCGGCGTTGGCCGCGGCCTTATAGAACCTTGCGCCGGTGATCGTGCCATCGACGTCGGCCGTGAATCGCATCCCCAACTCGACCGCCGAAGCGTCGCCACTGTCGACGGTCGCCGGTACGGTCGACGAATTCCAGACGGTCGATTGCACGGGCGCCGGCTGGCTCGAGGTGTAGAACGAGCTCCAGGTGTCGGTTTCCAACGCGTTGCCGGCGATGTCTTTCACGCCCCCCGCGCCCACGATGATCGTGTAGACCGTGGCCGATTCGAGCGGGCTGTTGGGGGTGACCGTGGCCGTTCTCGCCGCCGCGTCGTATGAGACGGTCGCCAGGATCGTTGTGTTGTTGACCGCGTTCAACAACGGGCAGCCGCTGCACCAGCCGCCCGGCGTGGGGCAGCAACCGCCGGGGACCATGCGGGCGTCGGGCTTGACCAGCATGATCGTGCTGGCGCTGATGCTGGCGGCGGCCATCGCCTCGTCAAACGTGATGGTGAACGAGGAGGTCGTGGTGACGATCGAGCCGGCGCCGGCCTTGCCAAACTTCTTGACGGTGGGCGCGGTGACGTCGGCCGCGATGGAGGTGTTCAGCACGACGTCGACCCAGTAGTTGCTCCCCTGATAGCTCTGCGTTGGGAAGCCGCCAACGGTGTAGTTGTAAACGCCGTTGCCGCCGCTGTCGCCTTCGCGCACGGCGTGCAACGGTCCGTTGTCGACGCCCAGCGTGGAGAAGTAGGAACGCGAAACCGAATAATGACCCACCGGCGCGGTATACGATGCCACGTAGGTCTGGCCGGCCTTGACCGCGATCGGCGCGTCGAATTCCACTTGTTGCCAACCGCTGGCGGTCTCACTAGTGAAAGTGGCAGTGCCCAACAGGGCGCCGGTGCTGGACCACAGGTGAGCCGTATGAATGCCCGTGTTGGCGGCGCTCTTATAGAATCGCAGGGCCGTGATGAAGCCATCGACGTCGACGCGTAGCCGCACGCCGACCTCGACCGCCGTCTTGTCGCCGCTGTCGACCGTGGCTGGCGTGGTGCCGTTGTCCCACAGCGAGTAGACGCCGGCGTTGACGGGCGGATTGACCGTGATGCCAGCCGAGGGAGTTTCCACATTGCCGCTGTCGTCACTGGCCCGGCTGCGGATCGTGACCGCGCCGCTCGATCGCGGGGTCCAGGTATAGGTCCAGTTCTCGCGGCCGTCGGCCGGGTGCCAGGTGGCGCCGCCGTCGACCGAGACCTCGACCGCGCCCACGCGTCCGCCGCCCTGTTCCTGGGCGGTGCCGCGGATTGTGATCGGCGTGCCCGCCGAGACGAGCATGCCGTCGGTCGGCGAAGTGATCGTCGAGGTCGGCGCCAAGTAGTCGGTCGACATCGTGGCATAGACCAGGGTCGACATCAGAGTTTTGGGCTGCACGCCCATGTCGGCAAACAGATTGACCGTGGCCTGCTGCAGGGCGACGTCGGTGGCTGCCGCCTGGCCGTCGTGGAACGAATCGAGGCCCCACGAATACTGGATCGTGCCGGCGCCAAAGACCAGCGCGCCGCTGGCGGCCCGATAAAGGGTCAGGTGATGCGTGGCGGTGCCGGCGGCATAGGTGCTGCCGTAATCTTGCAGGTAGGCCGAGACGTTGGCCGTGGTCTCGGAGAGGTGGACCAGACCGGCCGGGCGGAAGCCGTTGTCCAGGTCCTCGTCCCACTCGTAACCCAGCACGTAGTCGCCGACCTGCGTGGTCTGAGTGCCGGTAAGGTTGGCCACGCGCGTGTTCCGCCAAAATCGCATCTGGCCATCGGCGGCGCCGACCGTAATCTTGCGACCGACGATGCTGTCGCCGTTGACCGTGAAGATGGTGCCGGTCAACGCGTTTTCGGGTTGGCCGCCGTCGGTCGTCGAGGCGAAGCGCGGGTCGCGCCAGGTGCCGGTCCAGACGTCCTCCATCGGGTCGGTCTTGGCGTTGTCATGCGTCTCTTTGTAGCTGACCAGCGTGGTGTACGGCGTATTGGAGCCGTCGATGCTGTCGGCCCAACGGGTTTTCCAGAACATTTCGTTGCCGCTGAAAAACGCCAGACTGACGCCGGCGTCGCGCGCGGCCTCGACGTTGTCGCGCTGCTGGCCCGACCAGTATTCGTCGTGCCCGACCGAGATAAAGACCTTGTGCTCCAGCAGCTCGGCGCCGCGGCGATCGGTGTCGATGCCGGTTGTGTAGCTGACGTCGTAGCCGTTGGCCTCGAGGAAGCGGACCATCGGATATTCGGCGCCGAAAAAGAACGTCGTGTTTGCGCGGTCGCGGGTGGTCAGCGGCCGGTTGTAGCTGACCTCGTATGCGCGACCCTTGGGCAGAAAATTGTTGCCATACAAGCTGCTGCCGCCGTAGTCGCTGTAGGCGACCCAGTTGGTGTCGGAGGTTTGCAGCAACAGGTCGGAATGGCTGTCGTCGTCGCGCACCACGAAGATGATGTGGCTTTCGCCGAACGTGCCGTCTTCGCGCGTCAGCTTGGCGATGTACACGCCGGACACCGTGTCGTTGGTCGTGTTCCACGAAGCCGAGACGCGCCAGTTGCCCGCGTCGACCAGTCCGGTGTCAAAGTTGGTGATCGGGTTGGGCTGATTGTTCGCCAGCGCGGCATTGGGATTGATCGTCGTGACCAGTCGGGCGCCCAGCCCCTGGTAGTAACCCATGCGATAGATGTCGATGCGGTAGTCGTCGGCGTCGGTGTCGATCTTGAAGTCGACCCGCTCGCCGTTGTCGATGCTGAACTGCGCGGCAAAACCCTGAATGTTGGCCGAACCGGATCCGGTGATGTCCCAGACGGCCGGCGAGGTGCCCGGCAGTTGGTTCTCTTGGGCGATGGACAGAACGGCCAGCAACTGGCGCGCTTCGAGCGCCTCGGTCTGCAGGTTGAAATGCGGTCGGCGACGAAACGCCGGCCTGGAATCGGAACCGCGCCACCAGTTGGTGAACCGGCGAAAGACCTGGAGCGAGCGCATTGGCAGCCTTTACCCATCAGGGCGCGATAGAAGGAGACGCGTCCTTGCGGATAACCGCCTGCGGTGCGTCGCTTGAGACGTCGCAGGCTCAGCCGCCCGACAACCGAAGATGTGAGGTGCCTGCCAGGGCCGTGCGAGGTGCCACGATCCCTGACCAAGCGTCCGTGTGTGGGAGGTAGATCCTCATGTTAATTTGGGTGAAATAGGCAAACAATAACCGCGACATGGCATTTCGGAAAATAGTCGCATGTCGTTACATTATAACGGTTTATGAATCGTCCCTTAAATCGGCCTTAAACATACAACCGCGTCCACGGGATCAGCCGGAAGTGGTGGGTGGCCAGGCGTCTGGCTCGCCCGCTGCGCGAGGTCCAACCCGAACCTGGCGAAGTGGAAATGACCGAGCTCTCGGTCGAGAAATGCAACCGCGACGGCGGTCGCTCGCGTGTGAGAGCTGAACCGTCGGCCGCAGTCGCACGAAAGTGGACGCGCTGCCGGCGACCTACCGCCAGAATTACCTACAACCAGAAGTGATAGTAGGTCTGCACGTTGGATATCTGATAGCCGCTACGCTCGTAGAGGCGACAGGCCGGCAGGTTGACCCGTTGCGTGACCACGCGGGCTTCGTTGGCGCCATGCTCGCGCATCCAATGATGTGCGGCCCGCATCAGGGTCGACCCGACCCCCTGACCCCGCGCGGCCGAGGCCACGGCGATCAGGCCGATCGTGGCCTGTTCAGCGGTCTGAGAGATCGTCACCATGGCCGCCAGCGGCGCCTCGGTCGAGACGTCGCATTGGTGTAGCGGCGCCACCAGGACCACGTCGGCCAGTTCCCGTTTTACGCTGCGCTCGATCCACAGCCGGTACATGGATGCGAATTTGTCGTGCGGAATCATGGCGTCAATGCGAAAGCGCGAAAACCCGCCCGCGGCTAGCGCGAGTTCCACCAGCGGAACGCTGGGCACGGCGGCGGAAAATTCCACCACCGGCAGACCGGGTTGTTCGGGCAGCTGCATGTCGAAGGCATTGGTGGTCAGCGACCTGGTGTAGGTCAACTTGCGGTCGACCAGCGCGCCATGGAACGCGTGCAGGAACTGCTCGGACAGTTCGCGGTCGCCGTGGGCCGGCCAGACCGCCAGTTGCACGCCTTGCCGCCGAGCCAGGTGCAAGGCCTCGGCCAGTGCGGCCTCTGCCAGCTCGCCGTCGACGACCTGCGCTGCGGAGAGGCCAAAATGCCCGCTTTCCCAATCAAGCCGCTTGAGAGCGGAATCCGCGGTGGCATTGAGCGTGTTGGTCACCAGATTCTCCCGAGCTGTCTCCGCACTCGGCGGAGAGGATATTGCGGACGCTGTACTGCGGCTTGCGGTTGACGTTTAGATGCAGGCGACCCACGTATTCGCCCATGATTCCCAGGCCCAGCAGTTGCAGACCGCCCAACACCAGGATCGAGACGATGGTCGACGCGTAGCCCGGCACCGTGATGCCCGAGGCCAGGTGCTGATAGAAGTAGAACAAACCTAGCACGAAACCGATCACGGCGGCGCTAACGCCGCAAAACGAGACAAATTGCAGGGGCAGCAGCGAGAAATTTGTGAACAGGTTTAGCGCCAGCGTCAGCAACTTGCCGAACCGGTAGCCAGAGCGTCCGACGGCGCGGGGATGATGCTCGACGGTCACCTCGCCGACTCGCCGGGTGTTCCAGGCCAGCAAACCGTCGATGTAGGTGAAGTTCAGCGAGTATGAGAGGATGGTTTCCAACAGCTCGCGGCGCAGGATGCGAAACGCAGTCACGGTGACCGTGGTTTGAAACACCAGGCGATAGAACACGTTGACCAGTCGCGAGGCGAAATTCTTGGCCGAGCCGTGCCGCTTCTGGTCGTAAGCGCCATAGACCAGGTCGAGATCTTGTGATTCGATGGCTGACAGCAGCTTGCCGATCTCCTCGGGAGGATGCTGCAAATCGTCGTCCATGGTGACGGTGTAGCGGCCGCGCGCCTGGCGAAAACCACACATCAGCGCGTTGTGCTGGCCGAAGTTGCGCATCAGCTGAATCGCCACGACGTGGTCTGGGTCGCGCTGGCTGAGCTGCTTGAGCGCGGTCCAGGAACCGTCACCGCTACCATCGTCTACCAGAATGATCTCGTACGACTTGCCAATCGCTGAAAGTGCCGTCTGCAAGCGCGCGTGCAGCGCCGGCAGCATCGCCGCCGAGTTGTAGACCGGAATCACGATAGACACGTCGATGGCTGACAAGGTTGATTCCCTCAAGTCCGATAGGCGATCTCATTCGCATTGCATTGCTGAGCTGTTGACTCGCTCAGGCGGCGGACCGGCGCGAGGCTCGGCCGGTTACGAACTCTTGAATGTGTGAGATGACTTCTATTTGCTCGAACTCCTGCAGCTCGCAATAGAGCGGCAGCCGCACCAGTCGGGCGCTCAGGTCTTCGGTGACCGGCAAATCGCCGGGCCGATAGCCCAGCCGGGTTCCCACGGGCGAGGTGTGCAGCGGCACGTAGTGAAACACGGCCGTGATGCCCTGCTGTTTGAGATGGGCGATCAGCCCGTCGCGGGCGTCCACGTCGGCGAGTAACAAGTAAAACATGTGGTAGTTGCTCGTGCAGCCCTCGGGAATCGTGGGCAGCGTCACGTATCCTTGCTGTTCCAGCGGCGTCAGCTGCCGACGGTAGAGGTTGTAAGCATCCCGGCGGCGCTGGGCGATCGGTTCCAGATTCTCAAGTTGCGCATAGAGGAACGCGCAGACCATTTCGCTGGGGACGTACGACGAGCCGACGTCGACCCAGGTGTATTTGTCGACCATGCCGCGCAAGAAGCGGCTGCGGTTGGTCCCTTTCTCGCGGAGGATCTCGGCCCGCTCGACAAGCTCGGGCGCGTTGACGCACAACGCGCCCCCTTCTCCGCAGACATAGTTCTTGGTCTCGTGAAAGCTGTAGGCGGCCAAATGACCGATCGAGCCCAGCGGCCGGCCTTGATAGGCCGAATTGACGCCTTGTGCCGCGTCTTCGACCACGACCAGGTCGTGCCGCGCGGCAATCTCCATGATGCGATCCATCTCGCAGCTCACTCCGGCATAGTGCACCGGAAAGATCGCCTTGGTGCGCGGCGTTATCGCCCGCTCGATCAGCTCCTCGTCGATGTTCAGCGTGTCGGGCCGGATGTCGACGAACACGGGCCTGGCGCCGGTGCGCGCCACTGCGCTGGCGGTCGACACAAACGTATATGACGGCAGGATCACCTCGTCGCCCGCCGACAGGTCGCAGAGCAGCGCTGCGATTTCCAAGGCCGCCGTGCACGAGGGGGTCATTAGCGCCTTGGCCACATCAAACTCAGACTCCAGCACCCGCGCGCAGAGTTTGGTGAAGTGGCCGTCGGCCGCGATCTTGCCCTGGGTCACGGCCTCGGCCACATAGTGCAGCTCTTTGCCGGTGACGTAGGGTTTGTTGAAAGGAATCCGTGGGGTCATGGCCCAAGCTCCGCCCGAGCGACAATGCTTCGATGTCGACGCGTTTCTAGCGCTATGTATCGCGTGGAAACGGCGGGGAACTTGCGGATTAGTTCGAGTTTTCCGCCGGCGGTGAGTTTGCGGTCGCCGCGACCTTGCCCAGACTGTTGGACCGAGTCGAATTCTCAGAGGTTGCTGCCAGCTTCAAGCGGGTCAGCGCCAGCAGACACCGCTAGCGATAGCTGCGGCCGAGGAACTGGCGAACGATCCAAAACGTGCCGCTGACCGCGTGCGCGCCCAACAGCCACCAGGGCAGGCGCTCGATCGTGCGGCCGATCGGATGGCGGCCGAACGCGGCTAGCGCCGTGGGATTCTCGGCCATGTCGAGCGCCGTGACCAGAAAGAGCACGTACAGACTCAGGTGCGCTCCCCAGGAGAAGTTGAAGTCCGGGTCGACCCCGCCGTCGGCATTGCGAACCTCGGCGAAGCCCGCGGCCCACAAGAGCGCGCAGACGAGCACGCCCCAGGCAAAAACCAGCAGGTTGCGATTGACCAGCGAACGCCGAAAGACGAGCAGGTACGACAGCGGAAACGCCAGCGAAAACGTCAGCGATACAACGATCGAGCTGGAGTACATCTGCCAGGCCTCGAGCGGCCGCCAGGCGATGTGCAGGCCCGGGCGCATCGCGTCGGGACCGTCGAAGGAAGCCGTCACTTGCCAGAGAAGCACCAGCACGGTCGGCAGCATGGCCAGTTGCGACAGCACCGAGGCCCGCGACAGGCCGAAGCGTTTCAGACTCAGCAGCCCAAACACCGGCGCGAACGCCAGGAAATAGTTTGGCTTGGCCAACACACTCACCGCGGCCAGCGAGCTCACCGCCAGGAGCAGCCGCAACCGGCCCGAACGCAAAAACTCGGCGGCGCTCGCGAACAGCAGGATCACCAGCGGCCAGCAAACGATGCTCGTGGGATTGTGCCAGACGTTGGGCGAGATCTGCCCGAGGTACACGCGATTGGGCCACCAAGGTCGCACGATTGGCGCTGACACCATCAGGGCGGCAGTCAGCAGGCCGGCCAGTGCCACCGGCGATACGCGCTGCTGCGACAGAGTGGGGATGTTCGCATCCGTGGTCGCAAGCGGTCGACCGCAATGACTTAGCAGCAGCGAATAACTCAGCCAGGCCTTCGCCATCACGCCCACCGTAAGCACGACCAGGGCGGCATATGCCAGCGGCGCGAACTGGTGACTGAATCCGGACAAGGCATAGACCATCACCGGAAACAAGAAGTGCACAGGCCAGTTGCCGCTCTCAACGCCCCGCTGGATCAGGCGGAGGTGCAGGTCGTGATCGGTTGCGATCACGCGAAACAGCGATAGGTAAAAAAGCGGCGCTGTCACCAGCGCGCAACCGGCCAGCAGGCAGGTGGGCGCCACCCACTTCGCGCGATCGCGCGCCATCGGCCGCGGGGCGGCCAACGTGCTCTGGCCCAGCGACCAGCGTCGGCTGATGGTGTTGGTCGTGGATTTCATGCCATGTCCCAGAGCGGAAAATATGCGGTCTACCGTGTATCAGACCTAACCGGCTTTGCGCAAACCGGGTCGCTCTGCCGCCCGCAATGCGTCGGACGCGCGGCGAGCCGCGACCAGCCGCCGCAGGTAATCGCCGTACGCGTTGTTGAGCGGGCGAGCGGTTTCCGCGAGTTGAAGGGTATCAATGAAGCCTTGTTCGAAGGCGATCTCCTCCACACAGCCGACCTTTACAGCGTGCCGCGCTTCGGTCGCGCGGACAAACTCCGAGGCCTGACTGAGCGATTCGTGCGTGCCGGTGTCCAGCCACACGAACTGGTCTCCAAAGCACTCCACCGCCAGGCTGTTCTGCTGGAGGTAGCAGCGGTTGAGGTCCGTGATCTCCAACTCGCCGCGGGCCGAGGGACGCAGGCTGGCTGCCAGGTCGACCACCAGGTGGTCGTAGAAGTACAGGCCCGTCACCGCCAGATTGGATTTCGGTCGAGCCGGCTTTTCTTCGAGCGCAGTGGGCCGGCCGCCGCGGTCGAGCTCGACCACGCCGAATCGCTCGGGATCGGAGACCGGGCAGGCAAAGACCGTGGCGCCCGCGGAACGGCAGGCGGCCCGCTCCAACAGTTCCGGCAGCTCGTCGCCGTAGAAGATATTGTCGCCCAGCACCAGCGCCACGCGGTCGCCGGCAATGAACTCGCGGCCGATCAAAAAGGCCTGGGCCAGACCCTCGGGCCTGGGCTGCACGGCGTAGTGCAGGTCAATGCCCAGCTTGCTGCCGTCGCCCAGCAATCGTTGGAAGCCGCCAATGTCCTGGGGCGTCGAGATGACCAGCACCTCGCGAATGCCAGCCTGCATCAGCACCGACAAGGGGTAGTAGATCATCGGCTTGTCGTACACCGGCAGGAGCTGTTTGCTCACCGCCATGGTGATCGGATACAGGCGCGTGCCCGATCCGCCGGCCAGTATGATGCCCTTAGAGCAGCGGTCGTGGAATGTTGATTGCATGGTTCTATGCGCTCGCGCGGAGCATGCCCAGTCTTTGTCCTCGGTACGAACCGTCGGTCACACGCCGCACCCAGCGAGTGTTGGCCAGATACCAATCGACGGTCCTGCTCAAACCGTCGGCAAAGTTCATGCGGGGCTGCCAACCCAGCTCGTCGCGGATCTTGCCGGCGTCGATCGCATAACGGCGGTCGTGACCTGGTCGGTCCTGGACAAAGCGAATCAGTGACCGGCAAGGAGTGTGCGGCAAGTGCGGCAGCCGCTCGTCGATCGCCGTGCAGATCGCTTCGACGATCTCCAGGTTGGCCCGCTCGCAGTTGCCGCCGACGTTGTAGGCCTCGCCCACTCGGCCGGCGGCCAACACGCGGCGGATTGCCTGGCAGTGGTCTTCGACAAAGAGCCAATCGCGGACCTGCTGGCCGTCGCCGTAGACGGGCAGCGGCTTGCCGGCGATCGCATTCTGGATTACCAGCGGAATCAGCTTCTCGGGAAACTGGTACGGACCGTAATTGTTCGAGCAGTTCGTGATCAGGGTCGGCAGACCATAAGTGTGATGATAGGCCCGCACAAAGTGGTCGCAGGCTGCCTTGGACGCCGAGTAGGGGGAGTTGGGTGCATAAGGCGTGGTCTCGGTGAAGGCGCCCGTGGCGCCCAGCGACCCATAGACCTCGTCGGTGGAGACGTGCAAAAAGCGAAACTCCGTCGCCGGCTCTTTGTCGAGTCGCTGCCAATACTGCCGCGCGGCCTCGAGCAGGCGGCAGCCGCCCAGCACGTTGGTCTGCACGAACTCGGCCGGACCGTCGATCGAACGGTCGACGTGCGACTCGGCGGCGAAGTTCACGATCGCCCGCGGCTGATGCTCGTCGAGCAACCGGGCGACCAACGGTCCGTCGCCGATATCGCCCTGCACGAACAGGTGCCGGGGATGGTCCATCACGTCAGAGAGCGAATCCAGGTTGCCGGCGTAGGTCAACTTGTCGAGGTTGACGACCGCATCCGCTTCACTTGTCAGCCACTGTCGCACGAACGTGCTGCCGATGAACCCCGCGCCGCCGGTTACCAGAATCGTGGACATCGGACCGGCGACCATCAATTGGCCGACTCCCTGGGCTTGGAAGTGAAGCGTCGAACGCGCTCGTGATGGGGGTGCTAGCAGACCGCGAGGTCGCTGGCGGCAAAGTGTAGCGTTGTTATCGGTTGTGCAGGAAGCGGGATGTTAGAAAGTTTGCCCACTCAAACGGCTTGTGAATGTTGCGCTAACCGTGGCGCCGAGGGCCGCGCGGCAAAGTCGCCTCTAACCGCGCAACTTCGCCTTCAGTCGCCAAAGGAGCCAGTCGATACATTCGATCGGCGTCGTCAGCGAGCCGGCGGAGTCGCAGCTTGTTCAATGAAGCGAACGCTAGCATTCGCAGTGCGACCCAGATCTTGGAGTTCATCGTCGTGAGCAAGCAGTCCGTCGCTCGAATGCGCGAACGCCTGGGGATGGCGCTGCGCGCCGGCGAGCGCTGGGCGATTCGCGCGCCGCTGACCTTTTCATTCGCGGCGGTGCTGGTGCTGCTGGCGGTCACCTGGGGTTTGTTTCGCCCCAGTTATGACACCAACGACGACGTGTTCATCTCGATGATTGCCGCGGGGCAGGGCTTTTGTCCCGCGCCGGACGAGCACCTGATATTCACCAATGTGCTTGTCGGCCACGCGCTCAAGCGGCTGTATACCGCCTGGCCGCAAGTGCCCTGGTACGGCCTGTACCTGCTCACGATTCACTACTTCGCGCAGGTCACGCTGCTGTTTCTGGCGATCACCTCCGGACGCCGCTTGGCCGAACAGGCTGGCGACAACGCCGAATCCTTTCCACGATTGCGGCTGGGACTGTATCTGGCCAACTTTGCCATCGTCGAACTGCTGATGCTGAACAACATGCAGTTCACGACGACGGCGTTTCTGGCGGCGCAGACCGGCGTCGTGCTGCTCTGGCTGGCTTGGCAACGCCGCGCCGGCGACGCAACGGCGAACGTGAACCGCAGGCTCGCGGCAGCGGTCGCGTTTCTGCTCATCGCGGCGCTGGTGCGACCGGAAAGCCTGGCAATGACCTTGCTGGCGGGTTCGCCACTGGCGATTTCAATCTCTTGGCGGCAGTGGCGCGGGGCCATTATGCCCTGCGGTTCGGCGGTGGCGATTGCCGTGGGTCTGATCGTGCTGGCGGCCACGATTGATCGGGCTGCCTACGATAACGACTCGCGCTGGAGCGGCTTCTTTTCGTACAACGCCCTGCGAGTCAAGTTCAACGACTACCGTTGGACCCGCTTCACGCCCGGCACCGCCCACGCTTTTTTAGACTCGGGCTGGAGCAAGAACGATCATGACATGATCGCCAACTGGTTCTTTGACGATGCCGAGCTGTACCGTGAGGATCGATTGCGGAGCGTGCTGGACTCCTATCCCTGGAAGTCCGATCGGTTGAGCGAGGACTATTTTTGGCAGACCTATCGCGGTCTGGGGCGGAATCGATCGGTCTGGGCCACGCTGCTGGCGCTGCCTTTCTTTGTCGCCGCGATCGACCGCCGCACGGCCGGCCGCCGCACGGTCGTGCTCTGTGGGCTCGTGTCGGTGGTCATGGTCGTCGCGCTCACGCTCAACACCAAGGCGCTGCCGCTGCGAGTTTACTTTCCACTATTGTCCTTTCCGCTTTGCGTCGCGGTGCTAATGTCCGACCTGCGCGCCGGCGGTGATTCCATGTTGGCCTGGCTGAAACTGCGAGAGAGCCCGCGCGTGGCGCCAGTCGTGATGCTGCTTTTGGTCGTGGGCCTGGTGATGGCGGTCCACCATCAGGCGTGTCGCAGTGTTCGGGTGCAGAAAGACCGCCGAGCGATGGCGAATCTGATTGCCGAGCTGAGGCCCGACGGCCACACGCTTATCGTCTGTTGGGAAGCGGCCATGCCGTTTGAGCTGCTCTCGCCGCTGGACAACTTGCAGTCATGGTCGAAGATGCCGCTGGTGAACCTGACCTGGACGCAGCGAACCGTGTGGCAGGATGATATCAAGCGACGATTCAAGATCGACGACCTGGCCCGAGCCATGGCCGATCGCGAAGACGTGCTGCTGGTCGCCACGCCGGCGCATCGGGCCCTGTTTGCCAACTATGCCTGGGAGCACTTTGGGGTCGAGCTCGACTTCGTCGAGCGCAGTCGGGCAGGCGAGAAGGTGGCGATCGGCCGTTTTCAAAGGATTGCAGGCGACGCGTCGCTCTCGCGAAACAACGATGCGATCGTCCATTGAGACGAGATTGATCTCCTCAGAAGGAATCACACCGTGGTGACCCTACAGGTGGCATGCTGGTCTGTGGCGGCGATTGTGCTCGGTGTTGCTGCGCTAATGACGTTGCAAGCGGCCGAGCACATCCGCTATGCGCGCAGCCGCGCGCGACGCGTCTATCCCAAGCCGCCATCGGACCGTGTGGCGCTGTTTGTGCCCTGCAAGGGGAACGACGCCGACCTGGAAGCCAACCTGCGGCCGTTCTTCGAACAGGATCATCAGGCTTATGAGCTGATATTTATCGTCGAATGCGTTGACGATGACGCGCACGACACAATCGAGCGGCTGATCCGCCAGTATCCCGCGCGGCAGGCGCGGCTGGTCATTGCGGGCCTGGCCGGCGACAGCGGTCAGAAGGTGCATAACCTATTGGTCGCCACCGAGGCTTTGCCGCCGGGGGTCAACGTGTTGGCGTTTGCCGACGCCGACATCCGCCCCCCGCGCAACTGGCTGCGCTTGTTGACCCAGCGGATTCGCCCGTTTGCCGCGTCGAGCGGATATCGCTGGTTCGTGCCGAAACGCACCACGCTGGCGAACTTGCTGATATCCACGATCAACTCGGCCGTGGTGCCGACGATGTTTCCCGGCATTCATCACACGGTGTGGGGCGGGAGCTGGGCGATTCAGCGCGAGCTCTTTGAGTCTTCGCGCCTGCGCGAGGCTTGGCGCGGCACCTTGAGCGACGACCTCGTGGCCAGCGCCGTGCTAGCGCGTTTGAAGCTGCCGATCGCTTTGGAGCCGGCCTGCATTCTCCCTTCTCCGATCGACGTCGACTTCCGCACAACGCTGACCTGGGTCCGGCGGCAATACTTGATCGGTCGAGTCTACTCGCCGTGGCTATGGACCTTCGTGTTTGTGGGGCACCTCGTGAACCAGTTGGTTTTCTGGGGATGCCTCACGGCGGCCGCAGTTGGGGGACTCGCCGCAGCTCCCTGGGCCTGGCAACCGGCCACGGTCGCCGGCGCGCTCTATGGTTTGCAGGTCTGCCGAGGCTGGCTGAAGCAGCGCGCTTCGAGAATCTATCTGAGCGAGTGCCAGCGCGAGCTCGCCGCGGCGCGGTGGTTTGATATCGTCTGCGGCCCGCTGGCGGCCCTGACGCTGGCGATCGCGCTGGTCGCGTCGGCGATTGGCCGGCGGATCTCGTGGAAGGGCAACGTCTACGAGATGGCTCGCGGCGGACAGATTCGCCGCATCCCCACCGTCGGCGCAGCGGGACCGGCCGCGGTTGACCAGCAGGCCGGCGCACTGCGCCGATCCGCTTGACGCTCTGCACCGTCAGCATCCCTACGCGCGACGTCTATCTGCGCTGCTCAGGCTTTGCTGCGCGCCAGCTCGAGCTGCGCCTTCAGCGTGGCCACTTGGCTGTGATAGGAAAACGCCCGGTTGCGCAGTGATTTGCGGCGGGGTTCGCTCTTCGAGACCCGGGCCAGGCTATCGTACTTCAGTGCACGTGCTTCGATCACTGCCAGCTTATTCGCGATTCGGTCCTGTACGGCCACGAGACGGTTCCTTGTTTGCGGTAGGAGATCAGGGGCCCAGATACCGACGACATGTCCGGGTTCTGGGCAGCCACGATTGTAGCGATGACGGGGCGACTCTACCGGGCCTGTTCGACGAGTTTCTCGGGGAATTTTAGGAAGATGACCGAGTTCCCAAACCCTCATGACCGAGTGTCGACGGAAAAATTAAGAGAATTCGTCCGCTTCTTGTCGCTTTCCGCACTTAGCTAGTGTGAGGTCGGAGGGGAGGTCGTCTCTCAATGAACCTCTAAAGGTCGCGGCTTCCACCCTAGTCCAACCATCGAAGGAAGCTTCCATGCTTCGTGCCAAATTCCGCCTTGGTAATGCCGCCCGCCGGCTGTTTCGAACGGGGCCGGAGGTGCTCGAACAGCGCCGGTTGTTGGCGGCCGACACGTTCTGGACGGTCGATTCGGTCAATAGCTTCGTTACTCTCAATATTCCGGACCAGGACGTCACTTTTCCGAGCGACACGCTGGCAATGAAATTTCGTAATCAAACCGGTTCCACGACGGCACCTTGGACGACCAACACAACGCAATTGGCAGGCCAAATCGCAACCAACTTCGTCGATCGCAGTTCGCTCGAGTTCGTCGGTGCCGAGAGCACGCTCGATGCGCTGCCGTCGGGTAACTACCGCCCAAATTTTGCCACTTTCAACGGAACATCGTACACCGACACGACGAGCGCCCCGGGTGACATCGGCGTTCGGCTGCTCACATCGCTCAGCACGCTTGCACCCGGCTATGCGGCCGTGCGCGATCTGGAGTTCGACACGTCAAGCGCCGTGCTGCCGATCACCGGCACAACCTTTCCCGCCGGCGATGTCACGTTCTCGATCACGAATGGCGTTGTCGGCTTGGACTCGACCGTTTTGCTTGTTCTGTTCATACAGGACAGCCTGATGTCATTGGAGAGTTTGTCGGCCTTGAATGCCGCCGCCACCGGCTCAATCACATCGCCTTCGCCCTATGTACGCCAACTCACACTGCCGCTCAATGTGGCGATGTCCATTAGTGTCGGAGGCACGCCGCTCAGCGCCACCATCACAGGTCAGATCGTCGCCACGCACGAACTGGATACCTACCCCTACGTCGATCCTAACGGGGCAGACGAGGGTGAGTACGCCGCGACCTGGTCGGGCGCGCCCGTGAGTATCGTGGACACGTCGGAGACACCCAGCGGTGCGACCATCACCGATCCTGAAGCGACGGAGATCGTGTCACTGGCCGTCTCACTTGAGCGGGCAGGTGGCGATTTCCTTGGCGGCGACCTGCTAACTGCCGATGCGTCTGGAACCAGTATCACGGTCACGCCTTTCGACGGCACCAGCCTGATCCTCTCGGGCATTGACACGACGGCCAACTACCAGCAGGTGCTGCGAACGATCCAGTACACCAACACACTTGGCATTCCAGGGCAAAATGTCGTCGAATACGTGACCTATACAACATTAGATAGCGAAGGCCGAACTGGCGTGTCAGGTTCGACGATTCAGATTCAGCCGGCCAGCGTGACCGGCCGCCATATCTTCTACAACCAGAGTTCCTTTGACGGCGCCAGTGCCGCCCAGAATGCCAGTGACGACAACGCGATCGCCCCCGACAAGTCGGCCTATCTGGCGAACAACTCGCTGGCCGTGTTCGATAACGTCAGCAGCTACTCGCGCGGCATCAACGGCATTATGGTCGACCTGGCGGGACCGGGGCTGCACACGTCGATCAACGCCAATGACTTCGTGTTCAAGCACGGTAACAACAACTCGCCGAACCTGTGGGCCGCTGTCACCGCCACGCCGACCATTTCGGTTCGCGTCGGGGCCGGCACGGGCGGTTCGGATCGTGTGACCATCACCTGGGCGTCCAACTCGATTAAGAACGAGTGGTTGGAAGTGCAGGTGTTGCCCACGGCCAATACCGGCCTGACCGCCGCGGACGTGTTCTTCTGGGGGAGCAAGACGGGCGACGTGGGCGCTGCCACGCCGGCCAGTCAGTTCCTGACCAGTGCGACCGACAAGACCTCGGTGGTCAATAACCAGGTGGGTGGCGTGCCGATCACGAAC
>Ga0163144_10004288_pt1 | contig 32174 bp, 28 predicted proteins | sample OliLak19BULKMAT1_FD_123175 | JGI IMG/M metagenome (GOLD analysis project Ga0163144, IMG submission 123175) | Freshwater microbial mat bacterial communities from Lake Vanda, McMurdo Dry Valleys, Antarctica - Oligotrophic Lake LV.19.BULKMAT1 | ecosystem: Environmental > Aquatic > Freshwater >... | reverse complement strand
CAGTGGGCGGTGCGCGAGGCGGGCTACGACGCCTGCTTCAACCACAAGACCGAGCGCGACTATGGCGCGGTGCTCGACAAGCTCTGCCCGCAGGGCATCGATTCGGATTTCGAGAATGTCGGTGGCAAGATCTTCCACGCCGTGTTCGCCCGGCTCAACAATTTCGGCCGCCTCGCCTTCTGCGGCGCCATCTCCGAATACCAGGACGCCGATCCGATCGCCGGCCCGCCCAAGATGTTCACCATCGTGCAGCGCCGCCTCACCATCCAGGGCTTCATCGTCTCCGACCATGCCGCCCTCATGGGCGACTTTGTGGCCGAGGTCGGCGGTCTCCTGAAAGCAGGCAAGCTCAAGAGCCGCGAGACCGTGGTCGACGGCCTGGCCAAAGCCCCGCAGGCCTTCATGGGCCTGCTCAAGGGCGACAACTTCGGGAAGCTGGTGGTGAAAGTGGCATAGCGCCGAGGCGCTATGCCAGGTCCTTACTTCGTCAGTCTGAGTGCCGCGAAGCGCGGGTCGCCCTGGCGCTCGACGAACAGCAGCACCGACTTCTTCTTCTGCTGCTGCAGCTTGGCCACGATGTCGGTGATCTCGGCCGGCGTGGTGACCGGCTTCTGGTCGACCTCGAGGATGACGTCGCCCGGCTGGAGCTGCTTCTCGGCCGCCGGGCTGTTGGGCGCCACCTTGGTGACGATCACGCCCTTCACTTGGTCGGACAGGCCGTAGCGTTCGCGCAGCTGGTCGCTCACCTTCTGTAAGGTGAGACCGAGTTGCTCGATGGTCGAGGTCACGGGCTGGTCGGCCTCAGCCGGCTTCTTGGGCGTGCCCGTGGCCGAGGCAGTCTGCTTGTCCGCCTCTTCCTGCTCGCCGATACGGAGCTTCAGCGGCACTTCCTTGCCCTGGCGCCAGACCACGAGATCGATCGTGCTGCCGACCCGGGCGTTGGCGACCAGCCGCGGGAAGCGGCGCAGGTCGAGCACGTCCTGGCCCGAGAAGCTCACGATGATGTCGTTGCGCTTGAGGCCGGCCTTGGCCGCCGGGCCATCGGCCGCGACATTGGCCACCAGCACGCCGCGGGCGCGATCGAGGCCAAAGCTGTCGGCAATGTCGTCGGTGACGCTCTGGTAGCTGACGCCGATCCAGCCGCGCTTGACCCGGCCGAACTCGCGCAGCTGGTCGGCGACCTGCTTGACGAGGTTGGAGGGGATCGAGAAGGCAAGGCCGGCGTTGGTGCCGCTGGGCGAGTAGATCGCGGTATTGACGCCGATCACCTCGCCGTCGGTGTTGAACAGCGGACCGCCAGAGTTGCCCTTGTTGATGGCGGCGTCGGTCTGCAGGTAGTCGTCGAGCGAATCGTTCAGCGACCGGCCGCGCGCCGAGATGATGCCGGCGGTCACCGAATGGCCCATGCCGAACGGGTTGCCGATCGCGATCACCCAGTCGCCGACCCGCGACTTGTCGGAATCGCCCCACTTCACCGCCGGCAGCGGCTTCTTGTTGGGCGGCTCGACCTTGAGCAGGGCGACGTCGATGCGGCTGTCGGAGCCGATCAGCTTGGCCTTGAGCTGGGTGTCGTCACGGAAGACGACGGTGATGTCCTCGGCGCCCTGAATGACGTGGTTGTTGGTGATGATGTAGCCTTCGCCGTCGATCACGAAGCCGGAGCCGAGCGACGTGCCGCGGCGCTTCTGCTCCTCGCCGCCGCGCTTGTCGAAGAACTCCTTGAACAGCTCCTCGAACGGCGAGCCGGGCGGCAGCTGCGGCATGTCGCGGAGCCTTGGCCCCTGCTGCGGCACATTCTGGGTGGTGGTGATGTTGACGACGGTCGGCATCAATTTGTCGACCAGATCGGCGAAGCTTTCGGTTGGCTCGCGCGACCAGGCAGGTGTCGCCACCGCCAGACCAAAAGCCGTTACTGCCGCGAGCGCGGCACCCTTCGAGAAGCTACGAGAAAAGCTATGAAAATCAGAGAGAATCACGTCCGACCTCCAGCGGCGCTCAGGGCCATACGGTCGGAACGGGCCGGCGCCGCGCGTTCGAGTCATCCCTACATGAGGGTGGATTGTGGCGCAATTGAAGAGGCTGTGATGTTGCCGATTGTTTCAGTATTTCAAGGCTTTTGCCCAAAAAGAACCGGCGGCGTTGCAGGACTGCAACAGCCGCCGGTCGGTACGATTTTTGCCACGCCCCGCAGGGCGTTTCGCAGCCGCTACTTCTTGGGCATTGCCGGCCCGGCCGGGTCGTTGAAGTAGCGGAAGAAGTCGGTGTCGGGGCTCAGGATCATGGTCGAACCGCCCGATCCGAAGGAGTTCTTGTAAGCCTCCATGCGGCGGTAGAAACCGTAGAAATCCTTGTCCTTGTTGAACGCCTCGGCATAGATCCTGGTCGCCTCGGCGTCGGCCCCGCCCATCGTGACCTGGGCGGTCAGACCGGCGTCGGCCTTGAACACCGCGACTTCGCGGTCGGCCGTGGCGGTGATGCGGGCCTTCTCCTCGTCGCCCTCGGCGCGGAGCTGGCCGGCCTCGCGCTCGCGGTCGGTCTTCATGCGGTTGAAGACCGACTGGGAGTTGGCCTGCGGCAGGTCGGCCCGCTTGATGCGGACATCGACCACCTCGACGCCCAGTTCCTTGGTCTTGGCGTTCACCCGCTTGGTGATGTCGTCCATCAGGGTGGCGCGCTGGTCGGTCAGCACCGCATGCAGCGGCACCGAGCTCAGCACGCCCCGGATTTCCGAGTTGATCAGCGAATCGAGCAGACCCCGCAGGGCCGGCTCGCCGCCCGGGACGGTCGTGGCGAACAGCTTGGCCGCCACGATCTTGAAGCGGGCATAGGCGTCGACCACCAGGCGCTTCTGGTCGCCGGCGATGATCTCGAACTCCTCGGCTTCGTAGTCGAGCAGTCGGGCGTCGATCCGCTGGATGTCCTGGATCAAGGGCACCTTGGCGTACAGCCCCGGCACGGTCTTGGGCTCGCCGACGATGGCACCGAACTGGCGCACCAGGACCTGCTTGGTCGGGTCGACGGTGTAGAGGGTCTGCGTGACCAGGAAGCCGACGACGGCCAGCAGGACGATGATGATGATCGAACGGTTGCTCATCGCGTGGCTCCCTGCGGCGCGGCGCCCTGCGCGGGCTGGGTCTGTCGGGCAGGCTGGGTGACGCCTTGCGTCTGGTTCGACCTGAGTTCCGGCAACGGCAGGTAGGGCAGCACGCCGCCCGCTCCCGTGCTGTTCTTGTCGACCAGCACCTTGTTCACGTTGCGCAGCACCTCTTCCATCGTGTCGAGGTAGAGACGCTCGGTCGTGATGTCCTTGGCCTTGGCGTATTGTTCATAGACTTGGCTGAAGCGCTGTGCGTCGCCGCTGGCGCGGGCCACGATCTGGGCCTTGTAGGCTTCCGACCGCTGGATGATCGACTCCGCCTCACCCTTGGCCCTGGGAAGGACCTGGTTACGATAGGTGTTGGCCTCGTTGATGCTCTTCTCCTTGTCGGCGCGCGCCGCCTGGACGTCGCGGAACGCCGCGATGACCTCCTGCGGCGGGTCGACCCGCAGCAGCTGGATCTGGGAGATGCGAACGCCCAGCCCGTATTCGTCGAGCATGCGCTGCAGCAGGTCCTTGGTGTCCTGCTCGATACGGCTGCGGCCCTCGGTCTGGGCATATTGCAGGTTCGACTTGCCGATGATCTCGCGCATCGCCGCCTCGGCGCCGTCGCGGACGTTCTGCTCGGGATTGCGCACATCGAAGGCGTACTTGAACACGTCCTTGATCTGCCACAGCACGGCGTACTCGATGTCGACGATATTCTCGTCGCCGGTCAGCATCAGGTTCTCGGTCGAGGTCGGACGCGGGCCGCGAGTATAGGGCGTCGCCGGCGTCTGGCTGCCGCGGGCGCCCAACACGACGCGGCGCTGGTTCTGCACGTCGACCACTTCCACCCGGCCGATCGGGCTCGGCCAATTGTAGTGCAGGCCGGGTTCGACCGGCTTGAGATAGGGCGCGCCGAAGACGAGCTGGATCGCCTGCTGGTTGGGCTGGACCCGGAAGAAACCGGTGGCGAGCCAGATCACCACAGCCGCCAGCACGATCAGCACGACGCCCTTGTAGGAACCGAAGCCTCCCGGGATGAGGTTCTTCAGCCGTTCCTGCCCCTTGCGAATCACGTCTTCCATGTCGGGTGGCCGGCGCCCGCCGAACGGGCCGCCGCCGCCGCGATTGCCGCCGCCGCCGCCACCGCCGCCGCCCCATGGGCCGCCGCCGCCGCCGCCACCGCCGCCGCTACCGCCACCGCTGCCCCAGGGGCCGCCGCTGTTGTTATTCCACGCCATCATTCACCTCAGGGCCGCCCGGCAGATTGCCCGACCGCATTGCCGCTTTTGATTTCACGCCGGCCTGCATATATGTGACGGCAGCAACACCTTCAATCAAGCGGCGACACGAATTTGCCGGGCAGTGGAAGCGAGCGATTATGGCCGAAGTGACGGAATCAGCCATCCGCAAGGTTCTTGAGACGGTCATGGACCCCGCCAGCGGCAACAGCGTGGCGAACGCCGGCCTGCTGGGCGGGATCGCCATCCGTGGCGGCCATGTCGCCATCACCCTTGACGTCGACCCGGCCCGCGGCACCGCCCTGGAACCGCTGCGGCAGGCCTGCGAACAGGCCGTCCGCGCCATGCCGGGCGTGCTGTCGGCCACCGCCGTGATGACGGCCGAGCGTGCCACCCCGCCGCCACCGGCCGCCCCGGGACAAGGACACGGCCACAGCCACGGTTCCGCCACAAAGACGACCGGCGGCGGCGGTCGCATCGACGTGCCGGGCGTAAAACACATCATCGCCGTCGCCTCGGGCAAGGGCGGCGTCGGCAAATCGACCACCGCCGTCAATCTGGCGCTTGGCCTTTCCGCCAACGGCATCGCGACCGGACTGCTCGACGCCGACATCTACGGCCCCTCGATGCCGCGCATGCTGGGCGTCACCGAGAAGCCGGATTCGGCAGACGGCAAGATGCTGAAGCCGATCGAGCGCTATGGGCTGCGCACCATGTCGATCGGCTACATCGTCAACGAGGACACGCCGATGATCTGGCGCGGCCCGATGGTGTCGAGCGCGCTGGAGCAGATGCTGCGCGACGTGGAGTGGGGCGAGCTCGACGTGCTGGTGGTCGACATGCCGCCGGGCACCGGCGATGCCCAGCTGACACTGGCGCAGCGCGTCGCGCTGGCCGGCGCCGTGATCGTGTCGACGCCGCAGGACATCGCGCTGGTCGATGCGCGCAAGGGCCTCAACATGTTCCGCAAGGTGGCAGTGCCGGTGCTCGGCATCGTCGAGAACATGAGTTACTTCCTCTGCCCCAAGTGCGGCGAGCGGTCGGAGATCTTCGGCCACGGCGGCGCCCGCGAGGAGGCAGAAAAGCTCGGCGTGCCGTTCCTGGGCGAGGTGCCGCTGCATCTCGACATCCGCACGACCTCCGACAGCGGCCGTCCGATCGTGATCGACAAGCCCGACAGCCCGCATACGCAAGTCTACAAGAACATCGCCGGCCGGGTCTGGAAGCAGCTCTCGGCCAACCAGCGCGGCGCCCGCAAGGCACCGACCATCGTCGTTCGTTAACCGAAGGGCGCTAGGCTCACTTCTTGCGCCGGGCCGCCTGCTTCCTGGGTTGCCACTTCCCAGTCATGCCGTGCACGCCGATCATCGAGCCTGCGACCAGCTCGAGGGCGAGGAAGCGGCGTTCCTCGACCCAGCCGGGGAGCTGGATGTTGAGGGCGAGGTCGCGGCGGAAGCCGAACTGATTGTAGTACTCGGGGTCGCCGACCAGGATGATCCGGCTGTGGCCCCGCATCCTGGACTGCGCCATGGCATGCCACATCAGCGCCTTGCCGTAGCCCAGCCCGCGCAGCTCGGGCGAGATCGCAAGCGGCCCCAGCAGGACCGCGGGCCACTGCTCGTTGACCACGATCGGCCAGTTGCGGATCGACGCCACCATGCGGTCCTTCTGGTCGATGGCGACGAAGCACAGTTCGCGAATCGGCGGCACGTCCTCGCGCAAGCGATAGACCGTCTTCTGCTGGCGATCCGGGCCGAACGCCGCCTCGTTCATCGCCTCGACGGCGGCGGCATCGCGCGGCCGCTCGCGCAGCAGCCGCAGGCGGCCGGGATCGCGGATCGCGACCGCGGCATGGGCAGCGCGAACGGCCCTCGCCATCAGCCTTGCCCGAGCGCCGTCATCAGCTCGCGCCATTCGCGGGCGCTCATGCCACTCGACTTCTGGTCGACCTTCTCGCCCGCCAGCAGGCGTTTCACGATGGCGAGGCCGGTCTTCGAGAGATGAGCACCGCCCATGCGATATTCCACGAAGGCGTCGTGGCTGATCGGGCACCAGCGCTTCAGCGTGTCGATCATGACGTCGGCATAGACGCGAATCTCGTACTGCGCGTGGGCGTCGGCACGCAGCGACAGGAAATGCATGAGATTGTGGAGGTTCGTCTTCCAGTACCACTGGGTATAGAAGGCGAGCGACAGGTTCATGCGCGCAAGCTCGCGCGCCAGGCCGGAGCGCTCGGGATCGAGCGGCTCGCCGGCCTCGCCCTCGTTCAGCATCTCCATATAGTGCTCGTAAACCAGCTCGGAATCCTTCTTGAGGATGTCAAAGACGCGCTCGGCTTCCTTGCCGGCCAGCACCGCGTCGCGTCCCTGCCGGTTGGCCTTGCTCTGGGCCGCAAGATGCTCGGCCTTGGGAACGTAGAATTCGTTGTCGAGGATCGAGTAGCGCGCGGAATATTCGTTCACGTTGGCGGTGCGATGGCGAATCCACTGCCGCGCCACGAAGATCGGCAGCTTCACGTGATATTTGATTTCGCACATCTCGAACGGCGTCGTGTGACGGTGCCGGATGAGATAGTTGATCAGCCCGCGGTCCTCGCTGACCTTCTTGGTGCCCCGGCCATAGCTGACACGCGCCGCCTGCACGACGGCGGCGTCGTCGCCCATGTAGTCGACGACGCGGACGAAGCCGTGATCGAGCACCGGCAGGGCCTGGTAGAGGATCTCCTCCAGCGCCGGTGCGATCGGCCGAAGGGTCGGCTGCGCGCCGGCCCGCGTCTGATCGATTTCGGCCTGCTGGTCGGTGGAGAGGGGCATTTTTCGGTCGTCCTTTGTTGGCCGCGGACTCTATGGGCGGCGGGCAGGCGCTACCATGGGGAAATCACGAGGCCCAAGGCACGAGGCCCAAGGGATGCCTTCAAATTGCCGGGCGAAGCGCCTATATAAGAACTGTCGGGAAACCGACTATGGCGATAAACGCCGCGTGACATAAGCGTTTCGGACCCGGGGGCGGTACCCGGCGCCTCCACCATTTCTCTCCGTTCCCATTCAGGGCGCGGAATCGATGGGGGCGAAACAGGATCGACGAGCGTGGTAAAGGCGCGGTTTTTGCCCGGTATGGTTCCGCCGCAACGGACCACACACAAGTGCTAACGATAACACCGTTACACTCGCTGCTGCCGCCTAAACAGCGGACGTAAGCGCGGTCCGGGGGGCACCGGGCAACAGAAGCCCCCCACTTTCCTTCCGCTGCAATGCCCGCTATTGGCATCGTTGACTCTCCCATCACCCGGGCCGATGGTCCGCAGAGAATTTTTCCGACAGGCCATGAACGATCGCTTTCACTACGACGCTCTCGTCGACGACGCGCTGCGCAGCGTCGTGCGCCGCGTGCTGACGCAAGTGGCGGAAAAAGGCCTGCCCGGCTCCCACCATTTCTACATCAGCTTCCGCAGCACTGATCCCGGCGTCGAACTGCCTGACTATCTGCTTGCCAAGTATCCGGAAGAGATGACGATCGTGCTCCAGCACCAGTATTGGGACCTCGTCATCGGCGAGGAATCGTTCGAGGTGACGGTGAGCTTCAACAAGCTGCAGGAGCACATCAAGGTGCCGTTCGCGGCGCTGTCGGCCTTCGTCGACCCCTCGGTGCGCTTCGGCCTGCAATTCGACCGCAAGGACAAGGCGGCGGGCGAGAAGCCCGAAGCCGCGGCCGTGGCGCCGACGCCCCTGCCGGCACCCGAGAAGCGGCCGGCCCAGGCCGGTCCGACCGGAGACGAGGACAAGCCCGCGGATGCCGCGGCCGAGGCCAAGCCCGAGGACGCCGCCTCCAAGATCGTCAAGCTCGACAGCTTCCGAAAGAAGTAGATAGACGCCGCAACGCGGCTGCGGCAGGGATGCCGGCGCCGAGCGCTGTGGCCAGGAGAGACCATGCCCGAATTCCAGTTCCAGCAGATGTTCCCGAGCGGCCCGGACACAACGCCCTACCGCAAGCTCAGCTCCGATTTCGTCGGCACCACGACGTTCAACGGCCGCGAGGTCCTCACCGTCGATCCGGCGGGCCTCACCCTGCTGACGGCGGCCGCCTTCCACGACATCTCGCATCTGCTGCGGCCGGGCCATCTGGCGCAGCTGCGCGCGATCCTGGACGACGGCGAGGCCTCGGCCAACGACAAGTACGTGGCGCTCGAGCTGCTGAAGAACGCCAACATCTCGGCCGGCGGCGTGCTGCCGATGTGCCAGGACACCGGCACGGCGATCGTCATGGGCAAGAAGGGCCAGGCGGTGTGGACCGGCGGCGGCGACGAGGCGGCGATCGCCAACGGCGTCTACAAGACCTACACCGAGACCAACCTCCGCTATTCGCAGGTCTCGCCGCTGTCGATGTTCAAGGAAGTGCAGACCGGCACCAACCTGCCGGCGCAGATCGACATCTACGCCACCGACGGCGATGCCTACAAATTCCTGTTCATCGCCAAGGGCGGCGGCTCGGCCAACAAGACCTACCTGCACCAGCAGACGCCGGCGGTGCTGAACGAGGCAGCACTTCTGAAATTCCTCGACACCCAGATCCGCACCCTGGGTACGGCGGCCTGCCCGCCCTACCACCTCGCCATCGTGGTCGGCGGCACCTCGGCCGAGATGAACCTCAAGACGGTGAAGCTCGCCTCCACCCGCTACCTCGACGACCTGCCGAGCGAAGGCAACGACAAGGGCGTGGCCATCCGCGACCGCGAGATGGAGAAGAAGGTGCTGGAGCTCACGCGCCAGATGGGCATCGGCGCCCAGTTCGGCGGCAAGTATTTCTGTCACGACGTGCGCGTGATCCGCATCGCCCGCCACGGCGCCTCGGTGCCCATCGGCATCGGCGTCTCCTGCTCGGCCGACCGCCAGGCCATGGGCAAGATCACCAAGGAAGGGATCTTCCTCGAACAGCTCGAGCACAATCCGGCGCACTACCTGCCAGACATCGAACCGCGGCAGCTTTCCGGCGACGTCGTGTCGGTCGACCTCGACAAAGGCATGGCACACACGCTATCGATCCTGACCAGGCATCCGGTGAAGACGCGCGTGAACCTCACGGGCACGCTGATCGTGGCGCGCGATTCGGCGCACGCGAAGCTCAAGGAGCGTCTCGACCGCGGCGAGGACCTGCCCGACTATTTCAAGCAGTTCCCAGTCTATTACGCCGGCCCGGCCAAAACGCCCACGGGCATGGCTTCAGGCTCGTTCGGCCCGACCACCGCCGGCCGCATGGATTCCTACGTCGATCTCTTCCAGGCCAATGGCGGCTCGATGGTCATGCTGGCCAAGGGCAACCGCAGCAGGCAGGTCGTCGACGCCTGCAAGAAGCACAAGGGCTTCTATCTCGGCTCGATCGGCGGCCCGGCGGCGATCCTGGCGCAGGACGTCATCAAGAAGGTCGAGGTGCTGGAGTATCCGGAGCTCGGCATGGAAGCGATCTGGCGCATCCAGGTCGAGAACTTCCCGGCCTTTATCATCACCGACGACAAGGGCAACGATTTCTTCAGCGACCTGAAGATCTAGGCGCAAAGAAAAAAGACCCCGGACGGTTTCCCGTCCGAGGTCTTCTGCTGCTGTCCAACGACGATCCGTCAAATCCCCAGATGACGGATCATCGCCCTTCCAAACTCTTGCGATCAGCCGCGGCAGCCGCCTTCCTTGGCGCACCACTTGTCGATCCAGACATTGCCATGGCGCGCGTTGATGACCTGCAGCCACGCGCCGCGGCAACCCAGCACGCGGAACTTCATGTCGTCGCCCTCGATCGTCGTCAGTGCGCGGCCGAGCATGCCCGGACGGTCGTAGACGGTGATCGGGCCATCGACGCGAGCATCGACCGCGAGCAGGTCGGCCGGCACCCAGCCGTAGGGCTGCGCCGTTCCGGCTTCGGCGGCGCGATAATCCGCCGCCGTGCTGAGCGCGATGCGGGCCCAGCCGCTCTGGCTCGCGGCGACTGTTACGACCGACCGTGCGGGATCGGCCTTCGAGCCGCTCCGTCCCGCCAGCGAGCCGATCACCGTGCCCTCGGGCGTCGGCTCGGCGCGCACGGGTACGATCTCGCCGCGGTGGAGCGTTGCGTAGGCTTGCGTTGGCGTACAGGTACCGGACAGGCCGGTACTGGCATCGACCGAGCGCTCGAGGACAGCAAAGCCCGCGAGCACGGCGATCGTGCCGACTATGGCGCGAATCATCGTCGTTCCTTCCCACATTTTTGGGCGGCAGATCCCCATCTGCCGGCCCCTTCACCCACTGTCCTTCTAGCAATCGTATGGAGCCGGAGTCGTGACGGCGTTTGTAAGAGTTGTTTCGAAGCGTGTGGCGGCGCAGAATCGCGATTCTGCAAGGTGCTTCAAGAACTTCCAGTGACTTGATGAAGTTCTGCCTAAGAAGAGATCGTGGCTTTTCTGTGCGGCGCGCTACACTTGCCGCCATGGATCTCGCCAAACAGCACCTCGACGTCGGCCTGTTCTCGACCAGGCGCGACGAGCAGCTCGCCTTCTGGCAGCAGACCGTGGGCCTACCCTACGACCATATGGGAAAGGTCGGCGGCGGCGTGCAGCAGCACCGCCACCATATGAACGGCTCGATCCTTAAGATGAACCACTCGCGCGATCCCCTACCCGCCGCGGCGCCCTCGGGGATCATCGGCCTCGAGATCGCGCGTGAAGGCCTTGCAGCGCCCCAGCCGCTGGCCGATCCCGACGGCAACAAGGTGACGCTGGTGCGGAAGGGCACGAACGGCGTCGAGGGCATCGCGATCCTGCTCAGGGTCAACGATCCCGCCGCCCACGACCGCTTCTGGACCGAGGCGATGCAGTTCGATCGCGCAGGTGCAGGGCGCTACCGCTGCGGCGATTCGCTGATCGTGATTGCCGGGCAAGGCAAGATCGAACGCAGCCCGCAATGGCGCGGGCCGGGCTATCGCTACACCACTGTCCAGGTGTGGGATTGCCTCGCCGAGTACGCCGGCATCCTGGCGCGCGGTGGCACCTCGGGCGGCGAGCCCCGGATCCTGGGCGAGACGGTGCGCTATGCCTTCGTCTGCGATCCCGACGGCAACCATATCGAGATCAGCCAGCGCGCCTCGCTGACCGGCGGCAAGCTCTAGGGTCGTAAGCTCTGGGGTCGGGAGAAGCTACTTCTTGCGCGCTTTGCGGGCGGCGTAGCGGGCGTCGCGGGCAGCCTTCTGCTCAGCCTCGCTCAGCACCACCTTGACCGGCCGGCGGGCTTCGCGCTCGGCCGCCTCAGCGGCTTCCACGGCTGCGGCCTCGACGGCAGCCGCGGCCCTCGCCACCTCGCGTTCGGCCACGAGGCGCGCCTGCTCGGCCTGCTTGGCCTCGCGGCGCTCGGTCTCACGCGCTTCGCGGGCAGCGGCAACCGCGGCACGTTCAGCCAGGCGGGCGGCAAACTCCGGGTCGTTGGCGGGATCCTTGGCCCGGGCCTTCTCGAGCAGGGCCTGCTTGGCCTTGGCCGCCGTCTCCAACCGATCCGCGAAGTCTATCTTCCTGCCGCTCATCGTTCTTCGTTCCTATTCCGCCGCTGCCGCGGACGATTCTTTCTTGGCGCGCTTGCGATCTTCCAGCTTCAGGAAGCGCTTGCGCAGACGGATCGACTTGGGCGTGATCTCGACCAGCTCGTCCTCTTCAATGTAGGCGATCGCCTGCTCGAGCGACATCTTGCGCGGCGGCGTGAGCTTCACGGCCTCATCCTTACCGGCCGCGCGGATGTTGGTGAGCTGCTTGCCCTTGAGCACGTTCACTTCGAGGTCGTTGCCGCGGCTGTGCTCGCCGATGATCATGCCCATGTACACCGGCACGCCCGGATCGATGAACATCGGGCCCCGCTCTTCGAGGTTCCACATCGCATACATCACCGCATTGCCCGGCGCATTTGCGATCAGCGCGCCGTTGCGCCGGCCGGCTATGGGCCCACGATACGGGCCGTATTCGTGGAAGATGCGGTTCATCACGCCAGTGCCGCGCGTGTCGGTCAGGAACTCGCCGTGATAGCCGATCAGGCCGCGCGACGGGGAGTAGAACACCAGGCGGGTCTTGCCGGCGCCCGACGGCCGCATGTCCTGCAGCTCGCCCTTGCGCATGGAGATCTGCTCGACCACGATGCCGGTATAGGCGTCGTCGACGTCGATCACGACTTCCTCGATCGGCTCGAGGCGCTGGCCGGTCTTGGGATCGGTCTGGAACAGCACGCGCGGGCGGCCGACGGCGAGTTCGAAGCCCTCGCGGCGCATGGTCTCGATCAGCACGCCGAGCTGCAACTCGCCGCGGCCGGCGACCTCGTAGGAATCGGCATTCGCGGTGTCGGTGACGCGGATGGCGACGTTGCCCTCGCCCTCGCGCATCAGGCGCGCGCGGATCATGCGGGTCGTGACCTTGTCGCCCTCGGTGCCGGCCAGCGGCGAGTCGTTGACCGAGAAGGTCATGGCGAGCGTCGGCGGATCGACTGGCTGCGAGGCGATCGGCTCGCTGATCGTGAGATCGCCGATGGTGTCGGCCACGGTCGCGACCTTGAGGCCGGCGACGGCCACGATGTCGCCCGCTTCGGCGACGTCAAGCGACATGCGCTCCAGTCCGCGGAAGGCCAGCACGCGGGTGATGCGCGTCTGCTCGAGTTCCGTGCCGTCGCGCGACAGCGCCTTGATATTGGTGTTGGGCTTGATCGAGCCCGACAGGATGCGGCCGGTCAGGATGCGGCCGAGGAAATTGTCGGCCTCGAGCGTCGTCACCAGCATGCGGAAGGCGGGATCGGGATCGATCTTGGGCGGCGGCACGTGCTTCAGCACCAGGTCGAACAGCGGCTCCATGTCCTTGTGCTCGGCCTCGAGCGAGGTCGCGGCCCAGCCCTGCCGGGCCGAGGCGAAGAGCGTCGGGAAGTCGAGCTGCTCGTCGCTGGCTTCCAGCGCCGAGAACAGGTCGAACACCTCGTCGTGCACCTCGTGGGCGCGGGCGTCGGAGCGGTCGACCTTGTTGATCAGCACGATCGGCCGGAGGCCGAGGCGCAGCGCCTTGCCGAGCACGAACTTGGTCTGGGGCAGCGGGCCCTCGGCCGCGTCGACCAGCAGCACGACGCCGTCGACCATCGACAGGATGCGCTCGACCTCGCCGCCGAAATCGGCGTGGCCCGGCGTGTCGACGATGTTGACGCGCGTACCCTTCCAGACGACCGAAGTCGCCTTGGCGAGGATGGTGATCCCGCGCTCGCGCTCGAGGTCGTTCGAATCCATGGCGCGCTCGGCCACCTGCTGGTTCTCGCGGAACGTGCCGCTCTGCTTCAGCAGGCAATCGACCAGTGTGGTCTTGCCATGATCGACGTGCGCGATGATCGCGACGTTGCGGATATCCATGATCTTTTGTGTGTCCGAAGGGAGGTTGGCTGGGCGCGCTTATACGCATGCACCATGGCGCCGGCAAGGCGGGTTGAGGCGGTGTCTTGCCGCTGTCACAGTGCCCACATGCATAAACGCTCGGTCACCATCGACGGTCACCGCACCAGCATCTCGCTGGAAGACGCATTCTGGAGCGAATTATCAGCGCTCGCCCGGGCGCGCGGCCTGTCGCTGAACGCCCTTGTGGCAGAGATCGACCATGCCCGCAGCGCCGGCCCCGGCTCGCCCAACCTGTCGAGCGCGCTGCGTCTCCATGTGCTCGACGAGCTGCGCAAGCGCCCCGCCCCGGCCTAATATCAGTCGAGTTTGAAGCCCTTGGCGCGCACGAATGCGCCGAAATCGGCCCGCTCCGGAACCGAATATTGCCGGGCCTTGTCCTCGGACCATCCGTAGGCCTGAGCCTCGCCGAACTTCTCGACGAAGCGCTGGGTCTTGTAGGGTTGGGTCTCGTTGCGCCTCCGGTCGTAGGCCGCGACCTTGTCCCGGAGCCCGGTCTCGTCGTAGCGATCCTGGTGGATCGACACGTCGAGGCCGAGCCTGGGGCTCATCACGCCTTCGAAGGAGGGCCAGCCTATCCCCAGCCCGGCCACGGGAAACACATGCTGCGGCAGGCCCAGCACATCGGCCACCTGGGCGGCGTGATTGCGGATCTGGCTGATCGGGCAAGTCCCCAACCCGACGCGGTCGGCGGCGGCAATGAAGGTCGCAAGCACGATGCCGGCATCGACTGCGGCATTGAAGAACGGGTCGAGATAGTCGTTCACGAAGGGCCGGCCGCGCCATTCGAACAGCAGCCGGTGGCGGCGATTGTTGCCGCAAAAGACCAGCAGCGCCGGGCCAGCCTTCGCCCAGGGATTCTCCGGGATCAGCGCCTCGAGCTTCGCACGCTGGGCCTTGTCGGTGACGATCACGATATCGGCCTGCTGCAGGTCGCTCTTGGACGGTGCCGACAGCGCCACCGCGCAGAGCGTCTCGAGCAGGGCGGGATCGATTGGCTTGTCGGAATAGCGCCGCACGACGCGGCGGTTGGCCATGTCGGCCAGAACGTCCACGCCTTCAGGCGACTTGGTGAGCGCCGGGGCGGAGCCGAAGCGCGCCTTGAGGGTCGTCAGCAATCGATCGAGCAAGATGTCTCCTCAGCGGCCGAACAGGCCTGGTATGTTGGGAATGGGAATGGTGGGGATCGACGAGCGCCCCGGCACCGGCACCTGCTCGAGCTGCTTTACGCCCGGCAGGGTGCTGAGCATGCCCGGCGGGTCCTTGGCCGTCCCGCGCACGACGTTGAGCGAGGGCGACGACAGCGGACCGCGCGCGGTCGTGATCAGATAGGGCGCCGAGCCGTCTTCGGCGATCATGAAGTTGATCGTCGTGTCGGTCGTCGAGCTGCCGAGGTTGGTGCGGGTCGCAATCCTGGCGGTTGCGTTCTTGCCCTGGACCGTCAGGCCCTTGTCGGAGAGCACACCCCCCGCGATATCGATATGGCCTGCAATCGGGTTGTCGTGATTGACGAAGCGGTTCAGCACCAGGGAGATGGCGTTCAGGATATTGCCGACCCCAACGCCGCCCCTCTGGCCGACGGCGCCCAGAACGTTGCCCAGCGTATTGTCGATCACGCCGCCGGCAGCGCCCGCCGCCGCTCCGCCCAACATCTGCAGCGCCCTGTCGGCACCGGCGAAGATGTGACCGCTCAACTGCGCGCCGCCCGCCATCGAACTCTTGAGCTGCTCCGACGTCGCCCCGGCGCCGCGCACCGTGATGCCGTTGGCGTTCAGCCGGCCGTCGAGCGTCACCTTCACGCCGCCGCCGAACTGGTTGGTGCCCGCGGTGCTGCGCAGCGCCTCGCCGACATTGATGCCGTTGGCGTCACCCTTGAAATCCAGGGACAGCGCCGGCTGGCTGCCGTTGACCACGCCGGAAAAGGCCAGCAAGCCGCCATAGAGCGCACCTTTGAAGTGCGAGATGGTCAACACGCCGTCCTTGAGCGTGGCGGCGAGGTCGGCGTTGCCGATGCGGAGCGGCGCGCTGATCAGTGTGGCCGCCACCAGCTTGAACGAGCCATCGACGCTGCGCAGCGCCGGCGTATCGATTGCCTGGGCAGCGGCGGGCTGGCCGCGGGCGGCAGGCGCGCGGGCCGCGCCGCCGCCGCTGCCGCCGATCTTGTCGAGGTCGAGCACGTTGGCCCGCAGATCGGCGATGATGTTGGGCTTGCCCGTGAGCTTGGCGTCGACCGAGCCTTCGAGGGTCTGGCCGTTCAGCGCGATACTGCCCTTGTAGGCCGCCGATTGCGGCGCGCCCTTGGCAATGCCCGGCAGCGACAGCACGCCGCTCGCCCGCAGGCTGTGGCCCATGCCGTTGACCGTGAACTCGCGCAGAGCCATCTGCTCGACGCTGCCGGCCACCCCGCCGCTCGCACTTACCGCACCGAGACCGGCCGGGGCCGTGGCGCCGGCGAACTTCAGCAGCCGGGTCATGTCCGGCGCCTCGAAATTGAAGGCGATGTCGGGACGCGGCTGGGCACTGTCGTAGGCGGCCACCGTGCCGCGTACCGCCAGCCTTGCTCCCAGCAGGTTCGACACCTTGACGTCGGTCAGGCGCAGCGTGCTGCCCTGGAGGGCGACATCGACGTCGATTCCGCCGATCGTCTCCTTTTGATAGATCAGCCGGGCGACCTTGGCTTTCAGCCCGACCGTCGGACCGGCCACGGCCGGCCGAGCGGCAGAGGGCGCCGCAGCAGCCGGCTTCTGTCCACTGGCGGCGGCCGGTGCGATGTAGGAATCGAGATCGACCGTGTCGATCGCCAGGTTGGTCACGATCGACAGCGGCACGCCGAAGGTGACGGCGATACCGCCGCTGCCCTTGAGGTCGTCGAGCTCGAAGACGGCGTCGCTCACCGCCACGTTGCCGCCGGTCGACGTCATCTTGCCCTTCATGCTGAGACGCGTGAGCTTGGCCGGGGGAACGGAAGAGACGTCGACATCGAGCCACGTCAGGGTCTCGCGCAGCTTGGGGCCGAGCAGGCTGAAGTCGCCCGACACCGCCGGCCGCGCGGCATCGCCCGTCATGGTCGAGCGCGCCTGCAGGACCATGTCGCCCGGCAGGGTCGCCGTGAGCTTGGGCACCGCCACGGCGCCGCCGCGCGCCTCCAGTTCGAGCGCCACGTTGCGGATCGGCTTCTTGTTGTAGATCACCTCGCCGACATCGAGCGCCAGCTTGGCCGTCAGGCTGGCGGGAAAGCCGCCGCCGGCGCTGGCGGCTGCCGGGGCAGCAGGCGTCGCGGCGGCGGCGGGCGTCGCCGCAGGTGTCGCTGGCCGCGCCAGCGCGGCCAGCCAGCGGTCGAGATCCATCCGCGGCACCACAAGCTTGCCGTCGAACGCCAGCGCCGGCTTCAAGGTCACCGACAGCGAGCCCGAGCCGTTGTCCTGGCCCAGGGCCATCTTGAAGTCCCTGGCCGCCACCGCCGTCTGCGAGACGTCGACGGCGCCGTCGAAATTGAACTTGCCGGCGAGCAGCGGCGGCAGCGCGGGCTCGGGCTGGCCGGCCAGCCGCAGCAGTGCATCGATGAAGGTCGTGAGCTGCTCGGCCGAGACCGACGCCATGCCGGCCGCCCGGGCGTTGGGCCCGAGTTCGCTCAACGTCCCCTTGAAGGAGAGCTTGCCGCCGCCCGCCTCGAGGGCGACATCGGCGGTGTGGCCTGAGGCGTTCCTGGCGCCCACGGCGAGGTCGAGCTTGAGCGGCGCGTCGTTCACGGTGGCATTGCCCGCGAGCGAATAAGGTCCGTCGAGTGAGCCGACCGATGCCGAGAAATTGGCCTTCTCGGCCACCAACGACACACCGGCCTTGGAGTCGCTGAAGATCAGCGTGCCGTTCTCGATGGTGAGGCGGCCGAGCGACAGCGGCTTGGCCGAGCTTGGCTTGGCCGCTGCGGGCTTCGCTTCGGCCACCGACGGCGCGAGCTCCCAGTTCGGCTTGCCCTCGGCATTGACCTCGAGAACGATCTTGGGCTCGACCAGGGTCACCTCGCTCACCTCGATGCCGCCTATCAGCAGGGCGAGCAGCGAGGGCTTCACGGTGACCGACTTCACCTCGACCATGTTCGCGTTCTTGGAACCCGGCACGTTGAAGAATTTCACGCCGCTGATCGAGACGCTCGGCACCGGCAGCAGCGAGAGGCTGATGGGCCCGTCGAGCACGAGGTCGCGGCCCGTCGCCTTCTTCACCTCGGCGGCGATCATGGGCTTGTAGGAATTGACGTCGATGAGCAGGGGCGCCGCGAGCAGCACCACGATCAGCAGGCCAACGATGCCGCCGCCGCCAACCAAAACCTTCTTGCGCATGGAGGGGGTCATGGGATGCTCCTGTCGTCCGGCTCGACGAAACAGTAGCGCATCACCTTGCCGCGAGGCATAGAGAAAAAATGGTCGAGATCGTCAACCTGAAGCGCGTGCGCAAGGACAAAGCGCGGCGTGATCGCGAGAACGAAGCCGACGCCAACCGGCGACGCTTCGGCCGCACCAAGGCGGAGAAGACCGCCGACAAGGACGCAGAGACACGCGCCCGCCAGTCGCTCGCCGGCAAGCGGCTCGAAACCGAGAAGCCCTGATCGCGCCTAGCGCGGCGGGCGGTTCAGCGTCAGGCGTTCGAAGAAGGCGCGCGTGCCCTGATCGGCGCCGGGCCCGGCCACGGCGCGCACGTTGGTGAGTTCGATCCGCCGGCCGCTCTCGGCATCGATCAGCACCGGATCGAGCGGACGGCCGTCGCTGCGGTCGACGAGATCCATCGGCTTGCCGCCACGCGCCGCCGCGCCATGACGGTCGCCCCACTGCTTCAGGCCGACGATGACCGTGAACAGCGCCGCGCCTTTGTCGGTCAGCCGGTATTCGTGGCGCAGCGGCCGCTGCCGGTAGGCGGTCTTGCGGAAGACGCCGGCTTCCACGAGTTTCTTCAGACGCGCCGTCAGTACGTTGCGGGCGATGCCGAGGTTTTCCTGGAATTCGTCGAAGCGCCTGACGCCATAGAAGGCGTCGCGCACGATCAGCAGCGTCCACGGCTCGCCCACGACCTCGAGGGCCGAGGCGATGGAACAGTTCATCTGCTCGTAGGACGTGCGCCGCATGATGGTGAAAGTATAGACCGCGAGGGCCGTCGCGCAATCTTAAGGCCGCGCCGGCCAGCGCAACACGGCATAGCCGAGCAGCGCCGACAGCAGGGAGCCCACCAGGACGCCCAGCCGGACCTGCGTTTCGTGCGTCGCATCGGCAAAGGCCAGCGTGCCGATGAACAGGCTCATGGTGAAGCCGATGCCGCCCAGGATCGACACGCCGTAGAGCTGCCGCCATGTAGCGGCCGCCGGCAGGGCGGCAACGCCCAGCGCGATGAGGAGACCGGCACCCAGCACGATGCCCACCTGCTTGCCCAGGAAGAGGCCGGCGACAATGCCTAAGGGCACCGGCTCGACCAGACTCGCGAGCGACAGTCCGGCAAGCGACAGCCCGGCGTTGGCAAAGGCGAACACCGGCATGATGAACCATGCCGACCATGGCTTCAGCGCATGTTCGAGAACGATCGCGGGCCGCGCGCCCTCAGCCTCGCCCGCCGCCTTGAGCGGAATGAACAGGGCGAGCACGACGCCCGCTACCGTCGCATGCACGCCCGATTCCAGCACCGACACCCACAGCACCACGCCCACCAGCATGTAGGGGCCGAGCCTGCGGACACCCGCCCGGTTGAGGATCGCGAGCCCCACGATGCAGACGCCCGCGAGTGCCATCGCCTGGAACGAAAGCTGGCTGGTGTAAAAAACGGCGATGATCACGATGGCGCCAAGATCATCGACGATCGCCAGCGTAGTCAGGAAGACTTTGAGCGCCAGCGGCACACGGCTGCCCAGCGCCGCCAGCACGCCCAGTGAGAAGGCGATGTCGGTCGCCGCCGGAATGGCCCAGCCGCGCAAGGCGACGGCATTGCCCCAGTTGAGACCGACATAGATCAGGCCCGGCACGATCATGCCGCCCAGCGCGGCGGCGACAGGCAGCGCCACCTGCGAGGGTCGCGACAGCTCGCCCTCCACGACCTCGCGCTTGATCTCGAGGCCGACCAGGAGGAAGAACACCGCCATCAGCCCGTCGTTGATCCACAGCAGCAGAGGCTTGGCGAGGCCGATCTCGCCATAGGTAAGCCCGAGCTTGGTGCCGAGCAGGCCATGGATGGTACCGGCGAATGGCGAATTGGCGAGCACCAGCGCCAGCACGGCCGCCGCCAGCAGCGGCAATGCCGACGCCGCTTCGCTGTCGATGAAGGCTTTTAGCCGGTTCGTGCGCACGTCACCGTTCCTGAAAAGCAAAACGCCCGGGTCTTTCGACCCGGGCGTCTCGATGGAAATCAGATCCGACTATTCGCGTTCCTGGCCGAGGAAGCTCATGAGGAACTGGAAGAGGTTCACGAAGTCGAGATAGAGGCTCAGCGCGCCGAACACGGCGACCTTTTCCAGGGCATCGCTGCCCCAGGCCTCGGCATACTGCTCCTTGATCCTCTGGGTGTCGTAGGCGATCAGGCCCGAGAAGATCAGGACACCGACGGCGGAGATGATGAAGCTCATCGTGCCGGACGGCCAGATCATGTTGACGATGCCGGCCAGGATCAGGCCGATCAAGCCCATGAACAGGAACTTGCCCATCGCCGACAGGTCGCGCTTGGTCGTGTAGCCGTAGAGGCTGAGCGCACCGAACGCCGCCGCGGTGATGAAGAAGGTGCGGGCCACCGATGCGCCGGTGTAACGGAACAGCAGCAGCGACAGGCTGACGCCCATCAGCGCGGTGACTGCCCAGTAGACCGCCTGCACCGCGGCCGTGCTCATCTTGGCGGCGCGGAACGAGACAAGCAACAGCAGGCCGATTGGCGCAAAGATGGAGATCCAGCCCAGCATATTCAGGCCGACGACGCGGCCCGCCTGGACCTGGAAGAACAGCCCCGCCAGCTCCGGCGAACTGAACAGTCCAAAGGCCACGATGCCCGACAGTGCGAGCCCCGAGGCCATGTAGTTGTAGACGCGCACCATATGGGCGCGCAGACCGATATCGAACGACGCCTGGTCGGCGATCGTGCCGGCTCTGCCGAAAGTATTGAATTCCTGATTCGACATTTGGTTCAAGCCTCCAAGGGGGCCTCATGCCGAGCCCCTTCGCTGCGTAATCTGGTCACTCAGACGATGTGAATCAATAGAGATAAAGCCTTGAATTGTTGCGATTTACTTTCAAGGACAGGGAAATTTTCGTTTCACTCATTGCGAAGCAGCGCGAGCGGACGCTGGCGGAGGGCGGCCAAGGTGCCTGCCAGGCCAAAAGCCAGGGTGAGCGCCATGGCGCCCAGGGCGACCCCCACCGCGACCGCGGGCAAGAACGTCCAGTCCAGTCCCATCAGCCGGCTGACCACCAGCCAGGCGCCCAACGTGCCGACGCCCAGCGCCGCCACTGCCGTGGCAAGGCCAAGGAAGGCGAATTCCCAGGCAAAGATGCCGGCGATGCGCGCCCGCGTGGCGCCCAGCACCTTCATCACCACGGCCTCGTGCACGCGGCGCCGCTGGGTGGCGAGCATGGCGCCGGCCAGCACCAGGACGCCCGCCAGGATGCTGAGGAAGCCGATGACCCGCGTCGCAAGTCCGATGTTGCCAAGCACGCCGGTCGCCGTCTCGATGGCGTCGCGGATGCGCACCACGGTGACATTGGGGAACTGGTCCGTGACGGCCTTGAAGATCGCGTCCTCGGCCTCGGGCATCGATTTCACCGTGGCCAGGAAAGTGTGCGGGGCGCGGTCGAGCGTGCCGGGCGAATAGACGAAGACGAAATTGATGGCGAGCGTCGTCCACTCGATGCGCCGCAGCGAGGAAATCTTGGCCTCGATGTCGCGGCCTAGAATGTTCACCGTGATGGTGTCGCCGAGGCCGAGGCCGAAGGACTTGGCCAGCGTCTCGTCGAACGAAATCAATTGCGGGCCGCGATAGTCGACCGGCCACCACTCACCGGCCACGATGCGTGAGCCCTCGGGTGGCGTCGCCGAATAGGTGACGCCGCGATCGCCCTCCACGGCCCAGCGCGACTCCGACGGCACCGCGACCTCAGCCACCGGCTTGCCGCCGATCTTGACGATTCGGCCGCGCAGCGACGGCACCTTGTCCAGCGCCCCCGCTCCCGGCACTGCGGCGATCGCCTTCTCGAAGGCCGGCATCTGCGTCGACTGGATATCGACAAAGAAAAAGGCCGGCGCATCGCTCGGGATGCGCCGCATGAGCTGTTCGCGCAAATTGCCCTCGATCAGCGCCGTCGCCACCAGCACGGTGAGGCCGAGCCCCAGCGACAGCATGACGATGGGCGTCGGCGCGCCGGGGCGATGGAGATTGGCCAGCGCCAGCCTGAGACCGGCCAGCTTCGGCTTGCCGGCGCGCGCCGCCGCCAGCATGACCAGCCGTGCCAGCAGTGGGAAGGCGATGAAGGCGCCGACCGCGCCCAGCACGAACCAGCCCGCGATGCGGCGGCTGTCCGACGTGAAGATGGTGAAGGCCGCCAGCGCGAGGGCCACTGCGCCGATCGCCAACGCATCGCGCCAGGGCAGACGGCCCTGTCCGACCACGGCGCCGCGCATCAGCGTGGCGGCCGGCACCCGGCGCGCCCGCATCAGCGGCACCAGGGCGAACAGCAGCGAGACGAGCAACCCGAAGATAGCGGCCGTGAAGAGCGGCCGGGCATAGAGCGAGATACGCGCCCGTACCGGCAGCAGGTCGGCGATCAAGGCCTCGGCCACGAAGGGCAGCGCCGCGCCAATGGCGACACCGATCGCCACGCCCAGCAGCGCCAGCGCCGCGAGCTGGAGGAAGTAGGTGTTGAAGACCAGCCGCTCCGGCGCGCCCAGGCACTTCAGGGTGGCAATGGTGTGCAGCCGGCCGGCCAAAAAGCTCGAGATCGCGTTGCCGACGCCGACGCCGCCCACCAGCAGAGAGGCGAGGCCGATCAGGCCGATGAACTGGGTTAGGCGGTCGAGCCAGTTGCGGATGCCGCCGCCGGCATCGGCCAGGCCGCGCACCCGCCAACCGGCATCGGGATAGCGTGTCGTGAGCGCCTGGATGGTGGCCATGTCGGAGCCGCCCGGGGCCAGCCGCAGGCGGTATTCCCAGTTCAGCAGACTGCCGGGCTGGACGAGGCCTGAGTCGATCACGGCTTCGAAGGACATCATCAGGCGCGGCCCGAGGCTTGCGAAGGCATTCAGCCCGCGGTCGGGCTCGCGCGCGATCACGCCGCGGACCTCGACCGTCACTTCGCCGATCCGCAGCTGGTCGCCCAGCACGAGGTTCATGCGGCGAAGTGCTGCTTCCTCGACCACGGCGCCCCAGACACCGTTGCGCTTGGCGAGCGCCTCGGCCAGCGACCCGCCGTCCTTCAGCTCGAGCGTGCCGTAAAGCGGATAGGCCTGCTCCACCGCCTTGAGCTGAACGAGCGTCGTGCGGCCGTCGGGCTTCAGCGGCCGCGCCATGGCGCGGCTGTCGATCCAGCGCACGAACTGGCCGCGCTCGCGCAGAAAAGCCATCTGCTCAGGGCTGGCCTCGCGATAGAGCAGCGACACCGCGACGTCGCCGCCCAGGATCTCGCGTGCGTCGGCGCGCAGGCCTTCCTCGATGGCGCGGCTGAAGGACAGGATGGCGGCAATCGCCGTAACGCCCAGCGCCAGGCAGGCGATGAAAAGGCGGAAGCCGCCCAGGCCGCTCCGCATCTCGCGCCGGGCAAGCCGGAAAGCGAGGTTCATTGCGCGGCGCTCACTGGGCCGCCAGCGAAACAGCCGTGCGTTCGTCACTGACCACGAGGCCGTCGGCAATGCGCAAGATGCGGTCGCAGCGTTCGGCCAGCGCGAGGTCATGGGTGATCAGGATGAGGGTCGCATCGTCGGCGCGCGCCAGCTCGAACAGCAAGTCCATGACCTGCTTGCCGGTGGTGCCGTCGAGATTGCCGGTGGGCTCATCGGCCAGCAGGAGCTTGGGCCGGCCGACGAAGGCGCGCGCCACCGCGACCCGCTGCTGCTCGCCGCCCGAGAGCTGGGCCGGATAGTGGCCGATGCGATGACCGAGCCCGACCCGCCTGAGCGCCGCTTCAGCCAGCTCGAAGGCATCGCCGCGGCCGGCGAATTCGAGCGGCAGCGCCACGTTCTCGTGCGCCGTCATGGTGGGAATGAGGTGAAAGCCCTGGAACACGATACCGATGTGGTCGCGCCGGAGCCGGGCGCGGTCGTCGTCGTCGAGCGGCCCGAGATCGCGGCCGGCGACCTCGACGCGGCCCGACGTGGCGCGCTCCAAACCGCCCGCCACCATCATCAGGCTCGACTTGCCGGCGCCCGACGGCCCTACCACTGCCGCAATCTCGCCGGCTGCGATATCGAGTGTAATGCCGCGCAGGATATTGACCGTGCCGGCATCGCTTGCCATGTCGAGATGGACGTCGGTGAGGCGGACGATGGCGGTGTCTGTAACTGTCAAGAAAGCTCCGGGTAAGGGAAGATGATCTTCGGCACTGGATATGGTGGTTTTGCGGCAAGGGTCAATTCACGGATCGCGGCGTTTCTGGCGCTGGTCCTGTGCCTCGTGGCCACTGCGGGGCATGCACAAAGCGGGCCGGTACAAAGCGGGCCAGTCAAGATCGCCGTCCTGGGCGACAGCCTGGCTGCCGGCTACGGCGTCAGCCCGCAGCAGGCGTTCCCGGTCCGCCTGCAGGCTGCCCTGCAAAAACAGGCACGCAACGTCACCCTCCTCAATCACGGCGTCTCGGGCGACACCACGGCGGGCGGCGTCGAGCGCGTCGACTGGATGCTGGCCGACAAGCCCGACATCGTGCTGGTGGAGCTCGGTGCCAACGATGCGCTCCGCGGCTCCGACCCGGCCAGTGCCGAGCGCAATCTCGACGCCATCATCACGAAACTCAAAGACGCCGGTGTGACGGTGTGGCTGGCGGGCATGCTGGCGCCGCGCAACTACGGTCCGGAATACGCCGCCCAGTTCGACGGCCTCTACAAGCGCCTGGCCGCCAAGCACAACGTGCCGCTCTATCCCTTCTTCCTCGACGGCGTGGCGCAGGATCCGGCGCTCAACCAGCCCGACGGCATCCATCCCAATCCGCGTGGCGTCGACATCGTGGTCGAGCGTATCCTGCCCTTCATCACCAAGAACCTCGACGATTATGCCGCGTCTGTTCGTCGCCCTGCCCGTCCCTGAGGAGATCGCCGACGCGCTGGCGGCGCTGCAGTCGGGCGTGCCTGATGCGCGCTGGCAGACGATGGAGAACCTCCACGTCACGCTCTGCTTCTGCGACGAGGTCCAGGGCGCGGTCATGCGCGACCTCGAGGAGGAGCTTTCGGACATCGCCGGCCCGCGCTTTTCTCTGACGCTGGCGGGCGTCGAGCAATTCAGCACCGGCAAGCAGCCGCGCGCCCTGGTGGCGCTGGTCGAGAGAAGCGATCAGCTCGACTGGCTGCAGCAGAAGGTTTCGACCGTGGCGCGCAACTGCGGCATCGAGATCGAGCGCCGCAAGTTCCGCCCGCACGTCACCCTGGCGCGCTTCCCCCAAGGCGCCGAGACCGGCCACCACATCGCCCAGTTCATGGCCAGCAACGGCACTTTCCGTGCCGGGCCGTGGGTGGCCGAGCAGTTCTCCCTCTATTCGAGCCGGCGCGGTCGCGGCGGACCGATCTACATCGAACAAACGACCTACGAGTTGACGTTCTAGACGAAGGTCAGCAGCCGCCTCGGATTGTCGACCAGGATGGTGTCGATCTCGGTTTCGCTATAGCCGCGCTTCTTCATCATCGGCACGACGTTGCGGAAGATGTGGCCGTAGCCATGGCCGCCGAAGCTCGCCAGCCGCGTGCGGTAGCAGATGTCGTGGCTGATCACGACGCGCTCGAGATGGCCGTGTGAGATCAGCGCCCGGATCAGTTTCAGGCGCGTGGCGTCGTTTGGCATGTCGATGTCGGAGAGGCCGTAGTAGCTCGCCTCCTGGCCGAACAGGTCGAACTCGATGGTGACGCCCGAATCGGCCAGCTTCAGAAGCCGCGCCTCGTCGAAGATCGTGCGGTCGATGTGGCTGATGACGATGCGATCGGTCGGATGGCCGGCGGCCTTGATGAAATCGGCGACTTCCTGCGGCTGGTCGGGATCGCGGCCGGGATGGACATTTATCGCGGCACCCGTCTCCGCAGCAGCAACGAGTGCGGCCTGCATCACGCGCTTCTCGGTATCGGTCCAGGGCGAGCTGCAGCCGATCTCGCCGATCATACCGGCGCGCACGTCGCTGCCCCCATCCATTCCACTGGGCACGCCGTCCAGGATCTGGCCGATCATTTCGGCCGCGAAATCGTCGACCGTGCGGCCGTGGTTTTTTGGATCCTGGTAGTCGTTGACGTAGTAGCCGCAGCCCATGATCAGGTGCACGCCGGTGCCGGCGGCGATCCGCTGCAACCCCCGGGGATCGGGCGAGAGGCCGCCGCAGGTGAGCTCGACGATGGCGTCGCCACCGTCGTGCTTCATCATGCGGACCTCGCGCGTGGCGATATCTTCCAGGTCGAGCATGTACTTGCGGCCGGCCCGCTTGATGCCGTGGCCATGGTTGATCTGCCAGACATTCTCCAGCGTGATCTCGGGCCCGAGGTCGTTGTCGCCGCGCGTCGCAGGTGGGCGGATGTCGCAGAGCACGTGCTCGTGCATCAGCGTCCGCCCCAGCGCCTCGGGCGCGATCGGCCCGAGGACGGTCTGGATCTTTCCTTTCAGCGCGTCGCGCGTCATTGCGGCTCCAGCTTGGCCGCCTCGATGACCTTCTTCCACTTGGCGTTCTCGGCCACCATCTGTTTGGTCAGCGCCTCGGCATCGCCGGACAGCTCCGCAGCACCGGCATCGCGGATTTTCTTGATCACCGCCTCGGACTTGGTGCCCTTCACGATCTCGGCACTCAGCCTGCTCACGATCTCGGGCGGCGTGCCGGCCGGTGCCGCGACGTACCACCACGGCGCCGCGTCGAAGCCCACGTAGCCCTGCTCGGCGATGGTCGGCACGTCGGGTGCTGCGAACCAGCGCTTGGCCGAGCTGACCCCCAGTGCGCGCAACGCGCCCGACTGGATGTGCTGCAGGTAGGGCGGCAGGTTGTCCATGGTCGTGAGGATATGGCCGGCCAACAGATCCTTCATGACCAGCGAGGAGCCGCGATAGACGACATGCTCGAGCTTGATGCCAGCCAGGCTGGACAGATATTCCATCGCCAGGTGGCCGGTGCCACCGACGGCGGGCGAACCGTAGCTCACCTTGTTGGGGCCCTGCGCCTTGCAGTAGTCAACGAACTCCTTGACCGTCTTGGCTGGGAAGCTCGGATGGACGGCCAGCACGTTGGCCACTTCGCCGACCAGCGCCACCGGCGCGAAGCTCTTCACGCTGTCGTAGGGCATGGTCTTGTAGAGATACTGGTTGGTGACGGCGGTGCCGACGGTGCCCAGCAGCAAGGTCATGCCGTCGGGGGCTGACTTGGCCACCAGCTCGGCGCCGACATTGCCGCCGGCCCCGGTCTTGTTGTCGACCACGAAGGTGCCGCCCATCTGCTCGGTCAGGAGCTGGGCCACGATGCGGCCCAGGATGTCGGTGGTGCCGCCGGCCGCGAAGGGCACGACGATGCGCACGGTCTTGCCGGCAGGATAAGCACCGGCACTTTGAGCCCAGCCGTGACGCGCCAGCATCGGTGCGGCCAGCGCCGCGGCAATCGCAGTGCGGCGGCGGATCATCTTGGTCATGGCGTTCCTCCCTGAGTTCGGGCGACTATATCGCCCGTTGAGGGGGAGACAAACGTGACAGCACCGCTGATCGGATACGCCGACCGCATCTCGGTACGGAGCGGCGAAAAAATCGCCTTCAAGATTTCGAGCGCGGGGCCCGCCCCGTACCACGCCATGCTGGTGAAGATCGTTCGCGGCGATCCCAACCCGGGCGGACCGCCGGCCAAGCTGGAAGACATGTCTGAATACTTCGATGGCCGTTTCGCCTCGCGCGAGCAACGCGCCTTGCCCGGCTCCTATGCGATGGTCGACGGCGCCAAGGACGTGAAGCTGCCCGCGGCGCTTGGCGTCGAAGCGCTGATCTGGCCGACGCTGGCCACGGACGGGCCGCAAACCGTGCTGTCGCGCCGCGACCCCGAGTCGGGCGCAGGCTTCGCGCTGGTGCTCACGCCTGACGGCATGGCACTCGAAGTGGGCGGCGCGCGGATCGTCGTCGGCAAGCCGCTGCGCGGACGCATCTGGTATCGCGTCTGGGCGAGCGCGGACCCCGTGACCGGCACGTTGCACGTCGGCCAGCAGCCGCTGAAACGCGCCCATGCTGTCGACGACGAGGGCGAGGCGCAGATGACGGCGCCAGCGCCGCTGTCGCTCGACGCTGCCCAGCCGATCCTGATCGGCGCCGAGGCGGCCAAGGACCGTCCCGCCGGGCGCTGCTTCAACGGCAAGATCGAAGCGCCTTCGATCGCTGGCGTCGCGGCCTGGGACTTCGCCCGCCGCGGCGAGTCGATGGAGATCGAGGACACCGGCCCCAACGGCCTGCACGGAAAGCTGATCAACCTGCCAACCCGCGCCATGAAGGGCGCGGCCTGGACGGGCGCGGAGCGTGACTGGCGCCGCGCGCCGCATCACTACGCGGCCATCCATTTCCACGACGACGACCTGCACGATTGCGGCTGGGCGGACGATTTCAGCTTCACGGTCCCGAAAGACATGCGAAGCGGCGTCTACGGCATGCAGCTCTCCTGCGGCACGCACCGCGACGTCATTCCCTTCTTCGTGCGGCCCCAGGTCGGCAAGCCGCAGGCCAAGGTCTGCTATCTCGCCTCGACCTTCACCTACCAGGTCTACAGCAACTTCTCCCGCGGGGTTTACGACGAGTCGTTCCGTACGCGCGTCGCCGACTGGAAGGCCTATCCACACAATCCCGACGACCACAAGGACTACGGCCTCTCGACCTACAACCATCACCGCGACGGCTCGGGCGTGGCCTATTCCTCGCACCTCCGGCCGCTGATCACCTGGCGGCCGAATTTCCTGAGCTTCAACGATGCCGCGGGCTCGGGCCTGCGCCATCTGCCGGCCGACACGCATCTCACCGGCTGGCTCGACCGCATGGGCGTTCCCTTCGACGTCGTCACCGACCACGACCTCGAGGAAAAGGGTGTCGAGATCCTGGCCTCGTACAAGGTGGTGCTGACCGGCTCGCATCCCGAGTATCACACCAGCGGCACGCTCGACGCGCTGCAGGCCTACACCGAGACCGGCGGCCGGCTGATGTATCTCGGCGGCAACGGCTTCTACTGGCGGGTGGCGCTGTCGAAGAAAGTGCCGGGCGCGATAGAAGTGCGGCGCACCGAGGGCGGCATCCGCACCTGGGCGGCCGAGCCCGGCGAATATTACCACTCGTTCGACGGTGCTTATGGCGGGCTGTGGCGGCGCTCGGACCGGCCGCCCAATCTTCTCTGCGGCATCGGCTTCTCGAGCCAGGGCACGTTCGTGGGCGACTCCTACCGGCAATCGCCGGCAGCGCGCGACAACACCCACGCCTGGGTCTTCGAGGGAGTGAAGGACGAGTTGTTCGGCGGCTATGGCTTCTCGGGCGGAGGTGCTGCGGGCTTCGAGCTCGACCGGCTCGACCATCGCCTCGGCAGTCCGCTCAACGCCGTGGTACTGGCCTCGTCGGAGGGCCACGACCGCAAGAACTTCGTCGTCGTCCACGAGGAGCGGCTGGGCTTCACCACCACCATTCCGGGCCAGACCCTGGAAGCGCTGATCCGCGCCGACATGACCTATATCGAGAAGCCCAAAGGCGGTGCGGTGTTCTCGACCGGCTCGATCACCTATTGCGGCAGCCTGCCCCACAACAAGTTCGACAACGACGTGTCGCGGCTCACCTTCAACGTGCTGAACCGTTTTAGCGAACTCGGGCTCAAATGGCCCTTTTGACCTGAGGCTTCAGGCGCTCGAGCAAGCCCTTGCAGCCGGCCTCGATGAGGCTGAGGGCGCGCTCGAAGCCGGCCCTCGGTCCACCGATCGGGTCCGCCACGTCGACGATGCCCATCGGCGGGGCGAAGCTCAGGAACAGCTTGGGCTTGCTCGACAGTGCGCGGGGCGCCAGCCAGCGCATCTCCACGAGATGGCTGCTGTCCATCGCCAGCGGATAGTCGAAGTAGGCAATGTCGTCACCCGTCACCTGCCGCGCGCGGATGTCCGAAATATCGTAGCCGCGACTCGCCGCGATCTCGAGCGCCGCCGGCGCCGGGGACTGGCCGACAAATTTCTCCGACGTTCCGGCCGAGGCGATCTCGAAGGCATCGGCCACGCCCGCCCGTTCAGCCAGAGTGCGAAACACGCCCTCGGCCATGGGTGAGCGGCAGAGGTTCGCGGTGCAGACAAAGAGGACCTTGATGGTCATGGCCGCCACCCTAGCACGGCGCTAGATTTCGCAACATGCATCAGGAATATGGCCCGCCCGGCATCGTGGTGCTGACCGGGGCGGGCATCTCCAAGGAAAGCGGCATCGACACGTTCCGAGACCCCGACGGGCTGTGGAACCGGGTCAACCTCGAGGACGTCGCCACACTGGACGGCTGGCACCGCGACAAGAAGAAGGTGCTCGACTTCTACAACGAGGCCCGCGGCCTGTTCCGTGCCGCCCGGATCGTGCCCAACGCCGCCCACGAGGCGCTGGCCCGCCTCGAAACTCAATACGGCGGCGATGTCACGATCGTGACCCAGAACATCGACCTGCTGCACGAGATGGCGGGATCGAAGAACGTGATCCACATGCACGGCCGCGAAGGCGAGGTGCGCTGCATGACGTGCGGCACGGTCTTCCCCTCCGACGCCGACCTGTCGGTCGAATCGGTGTGCCTAAATTGCCGGGCGGCGGGTGAGCTGCGACCCAACATCGTCTGGTTCGGCTAGGAGCCGATGCGCCTCGACGAGATCTACGCCGCACTCGGAAGGTGCGGCCTGTTCATGGCCGTCGGGACCTCCGGCCAGGTCTATCCGGCCGCGGGTTTCGTGTTACACGTCCGCCGTCGCGCCCATGTCCGCACCGTCGAACTCAATCTCGAACCGACCGAGAACCAGCCGCTTTTCGACGAGCATATCTATGGCCCCGCGACCCGGATCGTGCCGGCCTATGTCGAACGCATCCTGGCCGGCGACGCGACTTAAAGGAGAGACCTGATGCCCGATATGCCGCACGGCGCGCACCACATCGCCAACGACGCGCACGGCCAGAATTTCTACGCCATCGACCGGCAGTTCCAGGACCTGATGTCGCTCTACATGGAGCCCGGCCTGCTGGCGGCGATGACACCGCACTTCGACCGGCTGGGCGCGCTGGCCGGCGGACGCCTCGACGAGCTCGCCATGACGGCCGACAAGCACCCGCCGGTGCTCAACGCCCGCGATAGATTCGGACGGGACGAGGACTGGATCGACTATCACCCCGCCTACCGCGAGATGGAGAAGATCGCCTTCGAGGAATACGGCATGCACGCCATGAGCCATCGCGCCGGCGTGCTCGGCATGGCGCGGCCCGCCCATCCGCTGGTGAAGTACGCCATCACCTATCTCTTCGTGCAAGGCGAGTTCGGCCTGATGTGCCCGGTCTCGGTGTCGGACACGTCGAACTTCATCATCAAGCGCTACGGCTCCGAGGCGCTGAAGAAGCTGCTGCTCGACCGGCTGCTCAGCCAGGACCCGGCAACGATGCTGAAAGGCACGCAGTTCATGACCGAGAAGGCCGGCGGCTCCGATGTCGGCGCACTGGAAACCCAGGCCGAGTTGGTGGGTATCGGCGCCGACGGCGTCGAGCGCTGGAAGCTTTATGGCCAAAAATGGTTCTGCAGCCACGCCGATGCCGATGTCGCCGTGCTGCTGGCGCGACCGCGCGGCGCCGCGCCCGGAACACAGGGACTCGGCCTGTTCGCCTTGCCGCGGCGGCTGGAAGACGGCAGCCGCAACAGCTACCGGATCGTGCGGTTAAAAGACAAGCTCGGCACGCGCTCCATGGCCTCGGGCGAGATCATCCTCGACGGCGCCGTCGCCTATGCCGTGGGCGACGTCGGCCGCGGTTTCAAGCAGATGATGGAGCAGGTGAACCTGTCGCGGCTCAGCCACGGCGTGCGCGCCGCGTCCATGATGCGCCGCTGCCTCAACGAGGCGCTGGCCGCCGCACGCGGCCGCCGCGCTTTCGGCCGCACCATCGCCGAGTATCCGCTGCTGCGCCGCCAGCTCATGAAGATCATGCTGCCGACCGAGCAGGCGCTCTCCATGTACGCCTTCTCGGCCGATGCGATGGGCCGCGCCGATAAGGATGACAAGGACGCCGCGAACCTGCTGCGCATCCT
>Ga0163144_10004287_pt1 | contig 32177 bp, 25 predicted proteins | sample OliLak19BULKMAT1_FD_123175 | JGI IMG/M metagenome (GOLD analysis project Ga0163144, IMG submission 123175) | Freshwater microbial mat bacterial communities from Lake Vanda, McMurdo Dry Valleys, Antarctica - Oligotrophic Lake LV.19.BULKMAT1 | ecosystem: Environmental > Aquatic > Freshwater >... | reverse complement strand
GTAAAAATTGGTAAAATTGTCAGATTAAATAAACGACTAGCTAGAAATAGAATAATTCCAATTATCCATAGTTTTTTGTCTAATGAATTGAAGGGAATTGCCAAAAAGTTTTTGAGTATTTTTATCATACTTTAGTACTATTATACAATTTTTGGCATTATATAAACCAGAGCACGTTTATCCAACTACCTGTCGTGAGGAAATAAATGTATATCCAAAGCGGAAGAATCGTAATTAATGCTACTAAATAGGGTTTTTTTGATTGATTAAAATATAAAGGGAAAATCGAGATCGGCAGCAAAATGTACCACGGTTGCAAATGGCCTTGAGATAACGTTTGGAGAATTGCAGTTAAACACGATACGATAAACAATCCAAATATCCATTTTTGGGTCTGAAGCTTTTTTAAGACTGAGGGAATAAAAAACGGGACAAATGAAATCGTTGCAAATTTGATTAAAATTGATCCGACTAGATAACCCCAGGATTTGACGTAACTTTTTTTTGTCGATTGCAAAAAATAGTAGATCGAGACTAGTGAAATTGCGATCATTGCTATATCTAGGTGCGGGGAAAGCAGGGCGTCGACTAACACCAGTGGATGGAAAGCAAATAATATAGTTGCAGTAATGGCGTTTTCTTTTTTAAGATAATCTATGATTTTGTAAATATAAATGCATGCAATTAAATAACTGGCTAGAAAAAGAAGTTTGAAAAGGTAAAAAGTAATGAAGAATTTCCCTAAACCCAAAAATGAGGGAATTGTTGTTATCAAAAGCCATAGTGGACCATATGGATATGTTCTGTGGGTCCATTGCATAAATCTAGTCCAATCATCGCTCGGGAAATCCAAAGCTTTGTATTGGTAGGGGTTTAGATGATAGGTGGTTAAAATTTTTGCATCAAAGATATAATTAAAGATATCATGGCTAAAAATTGGATATCCTAATGCTAGAATAACGGAGACCGTAAGAATTAGTTTTTTAAGAAATCCTAGACTTAGCTTGTCTTTTAAACTTTTCTGAATCAATCTAAAGTAAACAACTGAAAATAATACAAATATAGTTAGAAAAATTAAAGCGTTCAGCGGGCGATTATAATAACCTAACTGTGTAAGTTGTTTTTGAAAAACTAAATACGGTTGCCAATTTAATAATGTAAGATTTAAGTCGACTTGTGTGTATGAAAATATACTTAGAGAGACTATAGCGATTAAATATAAAATAATCATACTATTTGTATACGCCCTTAAAGTCATTAATTCTTAGAAGTATCATATCCTTAAAACCTCTCCACGAGTCTTTTATGGCACTAACACGTCTAGAGCCAACATAGTGCCATAAAACAGGAACTTCTTTTAATTTATAACCAAGCTTTCGAGCTAGAAATAAGAATTCTAAATCAAATCCAGCTGCTACCATTCCGCCTTTAATTGTTTTGTGATCGCCGTGAATTTTTAATTTGCGAAAAAGATTATGCGCGACGTCTTTTTTAAATGCTTTGAAGCCGCACTGCGTATCGCGGATGCCTTTTAATCCAAGAATCAGTGTACGAAGTATCATAAAACCTCTTGCCATCGCTCTTCTTGCTAGAGGCGCTCCCTTTCTCTCTCCTGCTCTTGAACCGAAGACAATATCATACCCTTCTCTAAAATACGGCAATAATTTTTCTACCTCTTCTAGTGGAGTTGCCTGATCCATGTCACTAAATAAAATTATGTCACCCTCGCCCGCAAGCATCCCTGTTATTACGGTTGCGGCTTTCCCTGCGTGATTATTCTTGATCAACCTTATATAACTATTTGGTTTTTGCTGTATAAATTTCTGAATAAGCTCAACACTTGAATCATCGCTGCCATCGTCAACTATGATTACTTCTTTTTTGTATTCTTGCCTGTCTAAATATTCGCATACTACGTGTAGTACTCCGTTTCGAATATTAGTCTCTTCATTATAGCAAGGAAGGATTAGACTTAGATACATAAAGTTTTATAATTATACTATAACTAATATCCACCCTTAGGGGCTGGATTGCCTTCAAGATATTTTGACTTTTCTATATGTTCAAGTCTGTAAAGTGGAAGACCTATGACTTCCCACTGACCAACAATGCTTGACCTGCCGAATCCTGCGACTTCCCAAAGAGAGTTTCCTTCTGGTTCGCATGGCGGCCTATTCGATTCACAAAAAACCATTAACTGATTTGTGATGTTGTCGTCTATTTTGGTCGGAGGGTTGCCATATACATCAAGAAAATATCTATATGCGTGATCTGAGTTGCCTGGTGTTAGTAAAGCAAAATTATATGGGCCATTGGTCTTTCTTTTAATAATTTCACGAGCGACCCATTCCGTACGTTTAACTTGCTCGCCTGGCTTAATGCTTTGAACTTCTTTGATATTTATTGCTAACAATCCAATAACGAATATGAATAGTGCGAAAAATCCTACTACTTTGATTGGTAAAATGTTATTTTTTTCAAATCTACGTGACCGAAATTGAATAAGTATTGATACTGACGACGAAAATAATAGAATTGGTAATGGGTACATATAAGAAAAATAGTAATCAAAGATAGATTTTTTGTAGACACCCCAAACTCCGACCCCACAGATAAACCAAATTGAAAGTATTAGTAAGCCAATTGTTCTTTTGTGATTAAGTGCATACGAAAAATAGTCGTTAAAGTCGTTTATGAAAGAGGCAGGAGATCGACTTTTTTTGATGAATACGTAAAATCGACTGAAAAATATATAAACTGCTAGTATGAGTCCGACTATAGTTGTAAAAATAGCAATTTGTGCTGCCGTGTCACTGCCACCCGCGACAAGTCTTAGAAATAGTCGGTAAGACGTATCGCGTAGAATAAATTCGTAACTTCTCCCCCCGCTAAATCCATCACTACTACCCTGAAATACGAATCTGTAAATATTTTGGGTATTTGGAAACTGATGATATATCTCAAAGAGAATAAAGGGTCCGAGAAATAAAAGAATTCCAATGAATAGGACTGAAAGTTGTTTTGATAATATTTTTGCAAAATTTTCTTGTTTTTTTAGTTTAAATGCGTAAATTAATAGAACTATTAATGTAACAATATGCATGGCAACGGCTTGATAATGTAGTTGAATAATAATTCCTAGACATGATCCTATAACAAAGAACCATCTATAAATCTTTTGACTATTGGATTCCAAAATTCGAGCTAAGCCGATAATTAGCAATAATGAGAAAAATGGTAAAACGTTTGGATTCCAAGATGATCTTGAGTATTCAACGACTAGCCTGGAAACGGCAAATATTGCTGCTGCCAGAATTCCTGATATAGGAGAAAAGTATCTACGGCCAAAATAATAACACATTACAGTTGTGGTAATACTAAATAGTGCAACCAAGATAGCTGGACCAACTGGGTCAAAATTGGAAAGCAAAAGTGCTGGAGCGATTAAGTAGTAGTAGAATGGTCCCAAAAAGAATCCGCCAACTGAAGCTGTTGGTCCGATATAAACCATATTTACTTTGGTAAGAATGTCGCGAACTATCAATACATCACGGCCTTGATCTCCCAAAAAAACCATATAGTCACGAATATCATTGAGTCTTATAAATGATGCGTAGATTAAAATTATAATTAGGAGAACGGATTCTAGAGGATGGCTGGTAAAATATTGCTTTAATTTATTCATAAATATATTATTTCAGTTTTCGCCATAATTTGAAAAGCTCTAAAAATGCTTTGACGATAACTTTAATATTTGCTCCAGTAGGATTTCCACCAGTGCGAGGGTAGTGAGAAACTGCAATTTGTTTAATTTGAAAACCATTTTTTCTTGTCTTTGCCAAGAGCTCAGTCGAAATTAAGGCTCCGTCAGACTCTAAATGTGGAATAGTGTTTATTATTTCTTTATTAAAGACTTTGAAAGCGCAGTCTACGTCTTTAATATCTAGAGAAAATAAAATATTGACTAAAAACCCCCAAGCTTTTGCGTTTAGGTATCGCGCCATACCTTCTGCCCTTTTCACACGATATCCTACGACCATTTTATAGGTATCGAGATACGGAATAAATCTCTGAATCTGCTGAAAATCGAATTGACCGTCACTATCAGTAAAAGCAATTGTTTGATACTGCGCTGCATATATTCCAGATTTTAAAGCCCCACCATACCCTTTGTTTGGATAGTGAGTGATAATTTTTACGTGTGGATTGCTTGATGCTAATTGACTGGCAACTTCTGCTGTTTTGTCTTTGCTGCCGTCGTTAACTATAATAATTTCATATTTTAATGCCACTTCTTGGCAGACTTTGTCTGCGCTTGTTACTGCCTCGTATAGATTTGATTCCTCATTGTAGGCTGGAAAGAAAACTGACAGTTCAGATAGTTTTTGCATAACTCGTCAACTTTTATATGCTTGTTTTTGCAGGTAATGGATCTTTTTTCCAAATAACTCTGCTATACATGAGATAATTGTATATTAGTCCTAGTCCTACTGCAAAAATAAAGTAAACGAAATAGACGTACTGTTTTAAGATCTCGTTGATTGGTAAATGTGGAGTAATATAATATTTTCCGATGTACATTATTACAAATTGAATGACGATCGCTCCGAAGGAAGAAAAGTTAAATTTTATAAACTTTAAAATCATGTTTTCATTTTGATTTTTCAGATGTTTAAATGTCCAAAAATTATTGAAGAAAAAATTGGAAATAATTGCAATTTCAGCACCGATTGACGATGCAGTTGGTTCGTCAACAGCAAAGGCTTCGACTAATAATATTAATACTACCGTGTTGATTGTGAATCCGGTTGAGCCTACCACTAAAAATTTTACAAATTGTTTTGATTTTTTGATACGCGCTTTTATGGCAAAATCCAAAACATCACGAATATAGCGAAATGTGTTCATTTTTGATCTTCCAGCACGACGATTGATAAAATCAAAGGGTACTTCGATATAATTTGGATTGTGTTGAAAAAGCTCATACAGAAATGACGGTTGAAATACAAAAGTTGTAGCTCTCCACGGGACATTGTCTAGGTTTGCTTTTCTGAAAAGAGTACTGGTCAAGGCTCTGTATGAAGTAAGGAATTCCTGAACGTCATAAACACCAATCATCAATCTAATTATTTGATTTCCAAGCCAAGATTGCATTTTTCTATAGGGTCCATAATTATTACTACCACCTTTTGCGTATCTTGAACCAATTACTAAGTCATAGCCCTCGCGAATTTTGTCAGCCATTATTGGTATTTTTGAAGGTGGGTGCGAAAAATCTGCGTCAAGCGAAACAAGCATGTCGGCTTTAAGTGTGTCCACTGCATAACGAAATCCTTCAACTATACCTATGCCAATACCGCGCTCTTTGACGTCTAAATAGTGAACATTTGGACTTTCTTTTTCTAGTTTTTTTGATATCTCTCCTGTTTTGTCTGGTGAATGACTGTCTGAGATTACTACATGTAAAATATCGGAGGATTGAAGGTTTTTAGCTTGGGCTAGAATTTCTCTAACCACATTTTCAATATTATCTTCTTCCTTGTAGGTGGGTGTTATTACTGCGATAATCATAGATTGGGTAGATTATACTATATCGTGAGTCTTTTTGTACCAATGCAAGGCAGTTTGAAGAATCGTATCCAAAGTACTGTATTCGGGGTTCCATGCTAATATGTCGCGAAGTTTCGTGGAGTCGGCAATTAACCTCGCTGGGTCACCGTCACGCCTTGGCCCAAATTGGACATTAAGCTCTTTGCCTGTCAATTTTTCTGCTTGTTCTATAACTTGTTTTATCGAAAATCCTTCACCGCTTCCAATGTTAAATATTTGATATGGCCTTTCAAAGTGAGCGTATTCTAGGCCAAGTACGTGAGCTTTTGCTATATCCATAACATGAACATAATCCCGTATTGCTGTTTTGTCTGGAGTATCAAAATCATTTCCATTAATAATAAATTCTTTTGCGTTTAATAATTTGTCTAATAAGATTGGGATTAGATGGCTTTCTGGTTTGTGCGATTCGCCTATTGATCCATCCGTTGCAGCTCCGGAAGCATTGAAATAACGAAAAATAACAGCTGAGAGTCCGTAGGCGTTGTTATAATCTTCAAGCATCTGTTCAATGATTAATTTGGTTTTACCATAGATGTTGATTGGTTTTTTTTCGGCAGTTTCTTTGATTGGACTTTCTGTAGGATTTCCATAGACTGCTGCTGTTGAGGAAAATACAATTGTATTAACTTTATGTTTACGCATTGATTCTAAAATATTGATAGTACCTAGGACATTATTTTCGTAATATAATCCTGGATCAATTTGAGATTCTTTTACTTCAATTTTTGCGGCAAAGTGCATGACTGCGTCAAAATTTGTGGATTTAAATACGCTGTCTAGATCCTTAATATTTCTGATATCGCCTTGAAAAAGATGTGAATCGCTATATTTATCGGAGTGTCCGTTTGATAAATTATCAAACACAATGACTTGATGCCCTGAATTGATTAAGGCTTTGACACAATGTGATCCTATATATCCTGACCCTCCAATTACCAATACTTTCATACTATAAATTCCCCCAGCCGAGTAAAGTAAATGCCCCTACTGCTGCTAAAAATGCAAACGTCGTATACTCAATAACTAGTGCCCAGTTTAAATCTTTGCGCAGATAATGGTGTAGTATTCCCCATATTGCATATGAGACTGATACTAATGTAAGCAGCAGTAGTCTGAGCGATGGGTCGTGTGAGAACGCGAAAAACAGTGTTACTCCAAAAATTAATGTGAGCAGGAGTATTAGTGTGTGTCCAATATGTTGTCTAAAATTATCTAGAATATTATCCATATAATTCATTTTTATGATTTTTTTATTTAGAGTATCAATCCGGTTTGTACCACGATTAAACTTATCATAATTATAGCTAAAAACATAGCGTGTAGAAGACTGTGGCCATGCTTTTCTCTGCTGATTCTTTGCTTAGCAACTATTACTGCATCGATTAAAAGCAGCGAGATAAAGAATAAACCAACAACGAATAGGACTATTCGGGTAGTTTTGGCTGGATCGATTGCTGGTGCTGACTGAAGCTTGTCTACCGAATTTAACTCGGTATCTGTTGGTTTTGTTAATCCAGCTGAGCGAGAAGCTTCTGCTGATTCTGTTGTTGTTTGATTATTCTCAAACTTTAACGCTAGCTCTTTACCTATTGCTGGCTTTGGTGTTGGGATGGATTGAGCGGCTACCGACTGAGGCTGTGTTAGTGAATTTGCTGAACTACCGCCAAGTGGTTCTCCGAACATTTGAACTACGATTACAGCGTCGTAACCATTAAATGGTCCGCTAACTACAGCTACTCCTATTTCCTTGTAGTACGGATTTACAATGTTTGCCCGATGACCTGGACTATTCATCCAGGCGCTTACTACTGAAGTTGTATCACGAAAATCTCGAGCAAGATTTTCTCCTGCTCTATTATAGCTATAACCTGCTTGCAATATGAAATACCACGGCTCTTTCCCGTCTGGTGAAACATGCGCCCAATAACCTTTTGTAAGCATATCTTGCCCTTTTAGTTGGGCTGCTTGGGTTAGTTGATTATTTTTTGTTAATGAATTTAAACCGTTTTTTCCTCTTTGATCGTTGGTTTGCGCTATTATGTCTTCTGGAGTAATTGAGTAGGATACACCGAGTACAGAAGGTTGTGCTTTTCCAATAAAAAAGAAGGCAAATTGTAGGCCGAGTATAAATAAAATTGTTGTATGTAACGCTATTGGACGCAAAAAATGAGCTCTAAAATTATTTTTTTTGTGCGGAAAAAAGTAGTGGGACAATTTACTTTTTGTCATTATTTTTATTATATGAGTATTGTTGCTCTGTAGTCAAATAAAAGAATAGTAAAAAAATAATGCTCCAAATTGGACACGATTTCATCCAAAACTTGGAGCATTATGGCAGGATTTTTAAAGTCCAGATCCGACTATTGCTTGATTAACATTAGCATTGTTTGAGATAGCTACTGTTGTACTTGCATCGCCTGATGTGACATTTACGTTTCCGTTTGTGTTTTTGTTTGCTGAATTGTTTCCTGTGTTTTGATTTGAGGAGACAATATTACTCTGGTAAGCAACATTTGATTGATTAACAATTGTTGAATTGTTATTTTTTACAATCGCTTTATTGTGTGAGTCAGCGCCGTTTTGAACGTTTGCCGCATAACTACCAGCTTGACAACCACAACCTAGAACAGCTGCACTGTTTGAGTTTGCATTGTTTTCAATACCTACTTCTACAGTTGCATCCCCTGTTGATCCTAAATATATATTTCCTCCGGTGTTTTTGTTTGCTTTATTTCCACCAGAATTTTGATTTACACCAACATCGTTGAATTGTGATGCATAATTATATTGTCCTACTTGTGTTTGAGTGTTTGTGATTTCTTTTGCTTTGTTCCACGAGTTAGCGCCGTTTCCTATGTTTGTGGCTGCGCCAACTGAGGCAACACCCGCTACACCAACAACAACGATAACTGCGATCATTCCGATTAAATATTTTTTCATTTTTATTTTCACCTCCTTCCAAATATACTTATAAACATCAGAAAACTTCTTGGCATGCAGCGATTTTTTATGTTTTTTACTAAACTATAATATTCTTCTTAAATTAGTATTATAAAAAGAATTTAATTAAGCTAATATTTAATACTCGTATATCTAATTTAAAGAGAATTGGTAAACAAAGTCAATATACAAAAAGAGACAGATTTAATCTGTCTCTTTAGCTAAGTTTTAAAATTTGAATTAATTAATTTTTGCGCATTTTTCGAATTGCTAAAAATCCTGCTGCTGGAATCAAGAGGAGGGCGAAAAACCACCCTTCTGCGTATGAGCCTTTTATTTGGTTGTTATAACCTACTGTTGATGCGATAATAGGTTTATTAAGTGGCAGTGATAATGTGTCGTCGACATAGAATTTTGTTCCATTATCTAGTGATATTTCAGCTAGAGCTTTACTCGATTCTGATTTGTTGATTGTCATTTTGCCTAATACTTGACCATTAGATGTATTGAACGATCCTTTTGTCTGAGGTTGACTGGTTGGAGTCGATGATGTTGAACTATTTGAAGAGTTGTTTATACTCTGGGCAATTTCTTTTTGATTATTGTTACTATTTTGTGAAGCTCCACCGACTGCTGGTGTCCCGTAAGGAAGTACGCTGCCTGTCCAGCTACCTATTACATTCACAAGTACTACTCTAAATGTTTGGCCGATAAAATTATTATTGACAAAATTGACTATACTTGCGCCGACGTTTACGTCTCCCGTTTTAACATTGCCACCATTTGTATTTCTACTAGCACTATTATTTCCTGTGTCTGCATTAATATTTACATTGTTTGATAACGTCGCATTGTTGGACTGAGTTGTGGAAGAGTTTGAATTGGAATTTGCGTTTGCTGAGTTGCTTGAGTCTGTCCCGTTGCCATTATTTGTTGCAACAACTGTTCCATCAGGTTGCACTGTGAATTGGATTCCTTCTGAACCGCCAGTTTTTCCTGATGCCCCGTAAATTGTACCCTTCCATTGACCATTATCATTTACTAAGACGATATATCCTCCGTCTTTTGAGTTGACATTTGCGACGTTGTATACATTTGCGTCTACATTGGTGGTACCTGAACTAATTGAACTGTTGCCATTGTTTGATTGCGTTGTATTGTTTCCTGTATTTGCATTTACATTTATACTATTTTTGATGTCGGCTGCGTTTGCTTGATTTGTTAAGTCCTGACTATTTGTATTTGAATTGGCAGAATTTTGACTTGAATCACCATTTTGTGAGTTTGATACTGAATTGCCAGAAGCGTGATTACCTGCTGCATTATTTCCTGCTGGCTGTGTACTCTGAGGAAGGATGACATTGCCTACATAATTTCCAAATATGTTTATGACATCAACAGTCCCTGCAATAATATTGTTGTTCAAAAAGTTTAATACAGTTACAACTACATTGGCATCACCTGTTTGAACGTTGCCTGAGCCGACGTTTGAGTCAGATTTATTTCCACCAGTCACTGCGTCAATTGCAACGTCGTTTACAACATCTGCATTATTACTCATATTTGCTACAGATGAACTATCGCTGCTTGTATTTGCTTTATTACTCGAATCAGTGCCATTTGCGGAGTTTGATGCCTTGCTCCCAACGATTCCGTTTTGACATCCACCGGTCGGTGCTCCACAAGATGTGGTTGGTGTTGCGGATCCTAGCTGAATATCACCAGATTGATTGCCATTTACATCATACTGATTAACATTTAAACCTGATATATTGTTATTTGCTCCGTTTATTACCGTAACACCAACGTTTGCGTCCCCAGTTAATATTGTACCGTCGCCAGTATTTCTACTCGCTGCGTTTTGTCCTGAATTTGCTCCAATTGCTACAGAATTTGAAGCATCCGCGGTATTTTGTAAGGCTTGGTCTGACGAAGTTGAATTATTTGAATTTGCACTACTATTTGAACCGTCTCCATTTCCGTTATTTACAGCGCTTGAAGTTCCAGAATTGGCACCACTACCCGACGAAAGATTTGAATTTAAGGAATTAACTACTGAACCATTAACATTTGCGTCTCCAGTTGAAACTGTGTTATTCCCCATTCCACTATTTCCAGTTTGTCCGCCTGTTGAAACTCCTGCAGCACTTGATGGGTATGATGGTGCTGGTGTTGAATCTGCGATTGAAGTCTGTGCGGTTTGTGCTGACTGCGGTGTTTGCGCTGGCTTTGCTGTTGCTTGTGGATTGTCTGAACTTTTTGGCGCTGTTGATTCTTTTGGTTTTGCTGTTGCCGCTGGTTTTGGAGTAGCTGGGGATGCGGGTGTAGAGACAGAGGCAGGAGGTTGGATTGGAGTAGGTGGTTGGGTTTGATTTTGTTCAGGTTGTGGAGGGTTAGTCGGTTGCTGCGTTTCTTGATATGCTGGAGTCGGCAATTCATCCGCGAAAAGTGTTTTTGGCACTATAAAGAGTGAATTAAATGATAATGAAAAGATTACTAGTAGTGTAGTTAGCGTTTTTAGTATTTTTTTCACAAGCCCCCCAAATTTTTGTTTGATTAAATTTTAAATTTTTTAGATAGATTTTAAGTTTTAAATACAGAATACAAAGATTTATTAAATATCAGTATTAAAAATCTAAAATCTATTTCCTGGTTACTCCGTACTTTTCCTTTTGGAATTTCCGGAGTAACCGGGGATAGGAAAGCATGAACAATTATTGAGCCATGTTATAACCATAACCCCACTGTGCCCAAGACCAATAACCGTTTCCGGAACCAGTCGAAGGTGAAAGTGTAGGCATTGCTACGACACCACTATTTAATACGTTCTGATTTGCAGTTGAAGATGCACTAACTGCTGTTCCAGCTACTCCTGTTGAGATAGAAGGATCTGACCAACCGTATACAGAACCTGTATTTCGATCAGCTTCGTTGTATCCTGTATCACTTAGGAAGTATCCGACGTTAGCGATTTCACTTGCATTGAGCTGTGCAACTGCAGATTGGTTGTTTTTGTTGACAACAGAATCTGAGTATGAAGAGTCACCATTGCCTTTATTCAAGACAGTTGTGCCTCCGAGCTCTACGCACCCACAGTTGTTTAACAATGCTGCGTTTGAGTTTGCGTTTGTTGATAAGCCAACAGCGATTGCGCTGTCACCTGTGTCAACAAGAACTTCTCCACCAGTGTTTGAGTTTGCTGTGTTATAACCAGTGTTTGAAGTTACGCCAACCCAGTTTAATACAGATGCGTCATTGAGTTGAGTTGCTGATTGTGAGTTACTCAAGTTTACAGTTGCATTATTATCTGATTCAACGCCGTTACCGACGTTGCCAACAGTTACCCCAGCGCCGATACCAGCAACTCCATTGGAGCCACCGACAACTGCTTGATTTGAGTTAACGTCGTTTCTGATAATGATTGGATTAACGTCTGAATCACCTGTTTTAACAGATACTCCATTGTTAAATCCTGCGCCTCCTGTATTGCGATCTGCATTATTCTTTCCAGTATTTGAATCAACTGTAACCAAATTGGTTACGTCTGCTGAATTCAATTGCGTAAGAGCTGTTGAGTTGTTTGAGTTTACAGCTGTTGAGTTGTTTGAGGAATCACCGTTGCCAGTGTTTCCTGCACTTACCCCACCTGCTACATTGCAGCAATTACTAACATTTGCAACGTTTTGATTTGCATTGTTTTGGATTGCTATTCCTGTAGAAGCATCTCCTGTACTAACTTTGACAGCTCCGCCAGTATTTCTACTTGCTGAGTTTCCGCCAGTATTGTTTGATACAGAAATTGAATTGTTTATACTTGCAGCGTTTGATTGTGTAACTGAAGTTGAATTATTTTGATTTACAGTAGCTGAGTTGTTTGAATCAACACCGTTTCCAGTGTTTGATACTGTTTGCGCAGCTGCAGTTGCAACTGGCGCTAACGACATAGCAACAGCTACGATAGCGATAAATATTTTTTTCATTTTAATTTTTCACCTCCTTCCAAATTTTTTAGACTAAAATATAATTTAAATTTTTCTCTGTTAAGTAGATTTTTTAATAAAAAAGACACCGCATTAAATCAATAAACTGATTTGTATTTTTGAAATCACAATTTATTTTTGATCTATACGTTGTCTCCGTTTGCGGTCGACTATATATATTTTACTTTTAGAATACTTTTTAAAAAAAGTCAAGGATTATTCTAATATTATTAGATAACACTTTTTCTTAACTCTCCTATCGTTATTGGCTCGTTAGTTTTTTTTATTTCTCTGGTGCTTATTTGCGTAACTGTATGATTTTGAATAATTATTTCTATACTCCCGTAGCCACCTTTTACATTTTTCAGAGCATCTTTTATTTGATCTAACAATATATTCGAAATTTTTTTTGTCGAATAGTCAACCATATTATATTTTTATATCGATTAGTTCTTTGTTTGGTTCGTTTATTTCGCCGATTTGCAATTTAAATTGTTTATTGACAATTTCTGGGGTAAGCACAAATCCTATACGTGTTACTTTAGTTGAATCCGGCTCAATGACTACGCTGCCCTTTATTCTTGGAAATTCTTCAGTATAAATTTCTGCTGCCCTTTTTTGGTCATCAACTACTAGTCTAACTAAATCAAGAGGTGAGACTATTAATCTTTCATTACTATTATTGTTTAATTCGACCTGAAGAACTAAAAATTTACTACCTGATTTTGCGGTTGCAGGAGTGCCTTTAATTAAAATATCTTCGGCTTTTTCGGCGTATTTTATGGTCATTTCGACTTGAGATTTTGATTGCTTGCCATTCATGTCAATTGGGGCGGCATTAAATTTTTTGTCAATCTCTACTTTTGGATTATTTGATTTGCCACCAGTTTTGTTGTCAAAGGCTCCTGATACTTGGCCTTTAGTCGTAGTTGATGTTGATTTGGAATTATATACTACAAATATAGCTGCTATTATTATTACTATAACAATAGGAATAATTAATATTGCTTTGGAGTTTTGTTTTGATGAAGCCATTTTTGCCTTTCTATCTTATTTTCTGTAATTTAAATTTTATATTTTTATCTACTTTTAGTAGATTTGTTTCAGGTAGAGAGCTTATACAAGTTACAAAATGTCTTGTCAAGATAGAACGTATTTTATTGCTGTTGACAGTGTCAGATTATGTATGTAACTTTATTATATAGATTAATAGTTAGCTTATATTTTCCTATGATAGAATCACATTTAGATAAAGAATCAAATGCAACAAAGATTAATGCACCTTTGCCGACTTCCAGCTCTGCATTCTCAGATAAATCTTCTATGCTTTCGGTAAGTCAACCAGTAGATAAGAATAAGCACAAAAATAAATCACTATATATATTGTTGATTGTGTTTTTGTTTGCTTTTGCGGTTTTAGGTGGATATTTTGCATATCAAACAATAAATAAATCGTCTAAGCTCGATGTTACAAAAACTGAGGATACGCAAGCATGGCGCCCAGTCTCAGTAACGGGTACTTGCACAGGTGGTAGAGTTATTGGGAATAATGAACAGGTTCCTTATAGTTTTAACTTTACATTTATTTTAGCTAATGGTGATAGATCTTCGACTTTACAAAATACTTTTAATTCATCAATTGTCGGATCTGCTAATAAAATTGATTCTGATTTTACTTGGACATCTCTCGGGGATAATGGAGATAGTTTTGGTAAATTATTAAGAACAAACGATCGAATTACTTGGAAAGTTGCTGTTAATTATGTAACTAATGGCCAGACACAAACTGAAAATCATGAGGGGTTCTTTAATATTTTCGATACGAGTTGTGGTCAGACTGCAACTAGCGCTCCGTCTCCTTCAACTGTTGTTTCAATGTCTCCATCCCCAACGAGAACTGCAGTACCTAGTCCAACTCAAACCGCAAGCCCAACATCAACTGCGGTTGCTACTGCAACTCCTACCACAGTACCAGCCCAGAGTCCACCAGTCGGCGGAGCGCCGTCTCCTACTGCTACACCTACTCCAACTGCGACACCTGTTCCATCTCAAACTGCAGCCCCTACCAATCCTCCTCAGGCCGCTTCTACTCCAGGACCTTCCAATCCGCCAACATCAGTTGCTAGTGAACAATCACAATCCTTACCAAAAGCTGGGGTTGAAAATAACTCTATTGCATTGATTTTAATCGGAGCTATATCTCTTCTGGTATCTGCAGGTTTCGCTTTCAATAAAAAGAAACTAATTTAATTTATATACTTACTTGTTAAATCTTAAAATAGATTTAGCAAGTAAGTATCCTACGTATCCACCAAATAAATCTATGAATACGTCTGTGATTCTTGGGCTTCTTGTGGGGTTGAACGACTGGTGTACTTCGTCAGAGATTGCATAAAGTCCTATAAAAATTAAGGCAGTTAAATATATTTTTAATTTTAATAATTTTGTATTTAAAAAAGCCAATACGAAAGTTAAGTATAGAATTGCGTACTCAATTATATGAGCCAGTTTATGTATGCCAATATCTGTTTGCTGCTCTGTTGCTACCGATACAGCATTTTGTGAGGATAGATAGAATATTAGTGAGCTCCAAAATATAAACGGAATTATTCTTACTAGTTTATTTTGATAAATGTTTTTCATGCTATTCTAAGTGAAGGAAATCGGACAGAGTGCCGCCACCGTAATCAATAATCGCAATATTTATGGCATTACCACAAGCTACTTTTGCGTAGTACAATGTTCCGCTTTCTGGAGCTTTGACTGCTCTGTCATTGTAATCGACAATATCTATACCAGTATGAAAACCAGAAAGATATCGGCTTGACCAGATAGTTTTTCCGAATCCTTGTGTAATAATTGGGTTGGATAAAGGCCAATCCCAACTCCCAGCTCCGAAAGTTTGGGAGCCAATTGAATTGTTGTCTTGAAAAAATGAAAGCTCCCTTGATTTTAGGTGTGAATACGGATTGATCAAGTCCCCGGCAATTTGATCACTAGTCAGTATTCCATTTTCTATAACTTCCATATGCAGATGAGCAGCTGTGGTGCAACGAGGAGCTCCAGAGTTGCCCATTGTGCCGATCCTCGCGCCTTTAACAACTGAGCCTGATTTTGTCAATCCGTAAATTGCCATTTTGTACGAAACCTTTCCGTCTCTAAAAATCAATTGCGACAGGGCCTCTTCTTTGGACTGAGCAGCTTCAAGTAGTTTTTTATATCTAGTTTCGTCATTTCTTGTAACTGTAAGTAGAGTTTCTTTTGCTTTTTTTTGTCCATCAAGAGTGGATTTTAAAGATTCGAGTTGTTTCTTTTTCTTTTCAACTAAAGTTTTTTTATCTACTAGCTCTTTCTTTTTATCGGATATATTGTTTTGATTAGACTGGATTTGCAAGAGAACTTTTTTATCATAATCTTGCATGTATGAAATATATGCGTATTGGGTGAGAAATTCATCAAAGCCGTTTGATACAACTAGTAGCTTGAGTGGATTTATTTCTCCACGCTGATAGGTTTCTACCGTTCTAGCTACTAGGACACTTGATATTTTTTCCAATGTTATCTCTAGTCCATCGATTTGTGATTGCAACAAATCAATATCAATTTCTAGCTCCGCAACCTCTTGTCGCATTTCGAGAATTTGCAATGTTGTGACTTCTATTTGTGAATTAAATTGGGCAATTTGATTACCGAGAGTTTTTTCTTGATTCTGCAACGAGTTTAACTGTTTTTTTAAGCGTTCTATTTCATCTTTTATATTTTTGTATTGAGTTTGAATATCAGTTGTTGTAGTGCTTTCTTGTGCTAAGATTTTTACATATAAAAATCCAATTGAAATTACCGCGATTAAAATAGCTGAAAAGATTATTTTAATAGACTTATTCATTATGGATACTTTAGCAGAAAAATGGGTTTAAGGCAATTAAGCGAGAAAATTATTTTTTTAAATTTCGAAAAACAGCGGCATAACTTCCCATTGCTCCAATTATCATCCCGATTAATATCTCAAGCCCTAATAGGAGTAAAACAAACAGTGGAGAAATTGGCGCGAGCGGAACTCCATCAATTCCGGCACTTCCTGGTATGACAAATATCGTTTTTATAAAATTCTCCGGTGTGAGCGGAAGGAGCGGTATCCCAACTAAAAAGTTCGTTAATCCTGGAAGGGCAGAGTGCAGTAAGATAACGGTTGTAACAACTCCGATTACGCTACCAATTACTCCATAAAGCATTCCTTCAACAATAAACGGAGCTCGGATATACCATGGTGTTGCTCCTAGCAGGTGCATAATCTCGATTTCGTATCGCCTCTGAGAGATGCGCATTCCAATGATTGTCCATATAACTAAAATTGATTCTATTACCAAAAGAATTAATAAAACTAATCCACCCGACCTTAAACCCGATAACCAGCTAGAAAGTTTATTTACAACTTCTTCGATAAAAATTACTTTTACTCCTTCTTTTTTTTCAACAATTGATTTGAGAGTTCTGAGATCAGAAATATTCCAAGCAGAAATTTCAAGAGATGGCGGCAAAATTTTGTCACTTACTAAGTCAAGATTTGGATCAATATCATCAATTGATGAATTTTTTTTGTAAATTTGTACGGCTTCTTTGCTTGATATATATCTGACTTCTTTGGTTAAATTTGTTGATTCGATTTCTTTTTTTATTTCCATGATTTCTGTTTCAGGTGTGTCATTTGGATAAAATGCTGATATTTGTGGCTTAGTTTCGAAATGTTTTAATATTCCTGAACTAATAAATGCAAGCATAATAAATATTGAAACCATGAAAAATGTTATGACCATAATTAAAACAGCTGAAAGTGTTTGATATGGCGATCTTCTGATATGCCTTAAACTGTATTTGAAAGTCATAATGCTTTTTCCTCTATTTCAGATTTAATCGCTTCTGATTTTTTAGATTTATGGCTTTCAACTTCGTATTCGCCTTTTTGAACGTCATTAATAATTCGTCCGTGCTCGAGTGTAATAACTCTTTTTTTCATAGCGTCAACGATATTGTGGTTGTGTGTGGCCATAACAACAGTTGTTCCGGATTTGTTTACTTCTTCAAGTAATTGTAGGACTCCCCAAGCTGTTTTTGGGTCTAAGTCGCCTGTTGGCTCATCTGCAATTAAAATTTTCGCCTCGGTTGCCAAAGCTCTTGCAATTGCGGTTCTTTGTAGCTCTCCACCTGATAATTGTGCTGGAAAATATTTTTCTTTTCCTTCTAGTCCAACTTTTTGTAATGTATCTAGAATGGTTTTTTTAAAGTTTTTTTCCTTATGGCCTGATACTTCTAACGCTAGAGCTATATTTTCGTAAACCGTTTGATCAAATAGTAGCTTGAAGTCTTGAAATACGATTCCAATTTCTCTACGAATTTTGTAGAGCTCTGATGGTTTCATTTTTGTGATATTAAATTTGTTTATTTTAACGATACCTTCTGTTGGTTTAATCTGACAGGTAAGCAATTTTAGAAGAGTTGTTTTGCCTGCACCACTTTGACCTATCAAAAAAACAAATTCGCCGTCTTTTATTTCGAGATTTATTCCAACAACACCGTACGTGCCATCGCTAAATTTTTTGGAAACATTTTCGAATATAATCATTACTTTTAGTATATACCAATTGACTATCTTTGATCAAATCTAAAGTAGCCCCACTGACATCTGAGCCATTCTGTTTGCAAGTAACCTTCTGTTGCACAACCATTTGGAGGAGCCCAAGTCCCTCGTGAATATGTTGAAGGGTCTGTTGAATAAAACTCTCGCCCGTTTACTACAACTTTTTGGATTCTAACATTTCTATCTATTCGCCTAATAATATTTCCGTAAGCGTCGGTTCGATTCTCATAATAGTCGTTTATAAAGCTGAATTGTAATTGACTGAGCGATACATCGGCTCTCGGAGTATAGACGTAGGGCTTTAAATCTCTTGATACTATGTTTAATACATCTCCCGTTGCCTGTCCTATTATTGTTATTCCAATTTGTGGCCAAACTCCTAATGCAGGCTGAGCAGCTGCATAAATTTGTAACTTTCCGATTGTTGAATCGGTTTGAGGTAGCGGAGAAAGAACAATTTGTGAAGGAGTTGGGACCGATGTACGATTTGGGGTTGGGGTTTGGACAACAGGTGTTGTCGTGGGAGTTGGTATTGGAGTGGCTGTTGATGATAACGTAGGAGACGGTTTTAGTGTTTGAATAATTATTGGAGTAGATAGTGGAGCTAAATTTGGTTGAATATTTATATAATCGAAGTTCCCGACGGCAGGTTGAGATAATAATTGTGTTCCATTCGAGAGCATGCGAAGAGTTATAGTATGTGTACCGCTAGCTAGCGAGATTGGATTTGATGAGATTTCTGTATATGATTGCCATCCTTTAGTATCTGGGACTTGAATAACATTAGAATAAATATTGTTGTCGATTTGATATTGGAATGTGCCACCTTGACCTTGTGATGCTACAGCTGTCAAAAATTTATAAATCCCTGGCATTTCAAAGTTAACTGTATATTTTAGATATTCGCCTGCGACAGCCCAGGAGACACTGTAGCCATCAGATTTGGTCTCAATATCAACGTTGGTATCGTTTCTAAAAGTTTGATTGGCAAGTTGTGATCCAGAAGTGGTATCATAATACGCAACATTTTGCCCTCCATTATCAAAAAACTCTGATTGAATTACTCCTGGAGCTGATAATTCAGTGTAAGGAGTTGAGCTTCTGGGTATTGAAATTGGAGGAAGTAGCGATTGGGTCGAAGTATTTGGGTTAACTGGCGATGGCAAAGGTTCAAGACGAGTCGTGTTTCCACCTTCTCCACAAACTCCTACTCTAGTTGTGTCGTTTCTGTATTCATCGTTGTAATTTCCAATACATTCGATCGGAATTTTTTTGAAGTTTGGTATTGCTTGTGTAATTGATTGAGATGTGCCAGCTATTAATTTGTGAGTACTGGTGTCAATAATTCCTGGATCAGTTGATAACGCCGCGCCGCCGTTTGCGTTAGAAATGACATTATCTGTAAACATGTCTGGTTGCCAAGAGGCGTTTGGACATTCTGCAGATTTATTTGGAGGAGTTAGAGGTACTTCAACGTTATAGCTAATATTATTTTGAATCGAGTTGTTTTTTGGAGGTAAATTGTTGTTGTTCCAATATCTCCACTGTAGGTACACTCCGTACTGCTCACCGATCATTATATTATTTTCAATTCTATTCCTGCTTCCATTGTTTACGAATATTCCTCTTACTCCAGTATTATATAGAATATTCCCAAATACTCTAAAATCGGATGTGTTATTGTCAAGATATATTCCAGTTGTGCCTTCACAAGGAGTTTGACCTCTAGAGTTTCTAAAATTATTCGAATCAATATCGTGTAGATAATTATATCTAAAGTCATTGCCAGTGGTATCAGAAATAGCAGCCGAATGAAAAGGAGCAGTATCTCCACTTTCTTTTACGACATCAGATATCTCATTATACTCAAATATATTATTCTTTCCTTGCATCCACGTGGCCATATTTGGAGCATCATTAATTTTATTATATGCTGCACGATTATTTGAACCTATTAATTTTATTGCTTGACGATACGACATTTGCATTTGTTCGAATTTATAAATATGGTTATTTAAAATATTTATACTTGTGCCATCAGAAACGATGACTCCACCTTCTCCAAGATCATGCATGTCGTTTGATTGGATTAGATTATCTGCTCCACCTGATATCCACACAGCGTTTTTACCGGAATTTTTCAGAGTACTCCCCAAAACCTGTATGTTATTACTCGATTGAATATCTACTAAATTTCCGAACCCGATCTCCATTGTTAATCTTTCAAGTCTAATATTTGAAGCATTGTTAAATTTAAATAACGATTCTTTAGTACTTAGATATATTTCCTGATTACTTAGAGTTTCTGGTGGATAAAAATATAGTGTATTTGTTGACTGATCAATAAAATACTCTCCCGGTGAGTCAAGAAGGGATTTTGCATTTAACATTTTGAATCTACGTTCACCGCTCATTTCGATCCAAGCACCTGATGCACTAATCTTTTTTGAAGAAGGATCGACTTTTGCCGGCTCATAAAGGCTTGAATAATCTGAAGTCCATGCATGTACGAATAAACCGGAGGTGCCTTCAAGGCTGTCGATTACATTACAATCATATGTATCGCCACATTTATAGTTTGTGTAACCATTTGTGATTGTATTTGGTGAGCCGGTAGTATATGCCCATGTCGAATTATTCGGATATTGAGCAATAGTCATTCTTTTATCATTGAAATATAGTTCTGTTGGAGCGCTCCCATCATACCCTGAATTACGTCCACCGATTGGATTAGTAGATCCAATTCCAATACTCGAAAGACTGATTTGTTTGATATTTGTACCTATTAAGGCTGAGGCTGGGACTTTTTGGCCAGCAAATAATCTAACTTGTTGACCGAGATTTGCACGATAAATAATTGGAGAGGTGTCAGTTCCTGAGTCAGAATTATCAAATGTTAAAGATAAATTTTCGTAAGATCCTGAAGCAATATTTACAGCAATTCCTCCGCTTGGAATCCCTTGAGAGTTTTTTATGGTTTTGACTTCATTTTTTGCTTTATCAATAGTTTGGAATGCAGAGTTTGCAGACCTACCATTGTTGGCATCGCTTCCTGATAGTGAAACATATAGCTGTAATCCTGGAGTGAGTTGTTGAGCATTTATTGATCTTGCTTTTTCAGTTTGATTCCGTCGTGAAATAAGCTGATAAGTCGTAAATATAGATATAAAAATTATAATGATGGTCAGTATTGCTGGAATGAGATTGTGGATCGCTAACTTTGACTTTAGTTTAATTAATTTTCTTTTAGATATATAAAATTTATCTTTATTAACCTTACTTTTCATAGTTATTACTTTTGATTGAACCTAAAGTATCCCCACTGACAGTGAAGCCACTCTGAGTTTAAATATCCTGATGAAGAACAACCATTTGCAGAAGTCCATGATCCATATGAATATGTGCCATTGTCAACGGCTTTAAACGTTTGTCCGTTTTGTAGAACTTTTTGAATTTGTAGATTTCTATCGAGAACCCTCAATACATTTCCACTACTGTCCCTTTGAACTTCGTAATAGTCATTTATAAAATTGAACTGCAATTGCTTTACAGCAGTATTATTTCTTGGTTTATAAATATATGATCTAATATCTCGAGTAGATACGGTTACTACGTCACCAGTATTTTCACCTAATATAGTTATTCCTATTTTAGGCCATATTCCTTTTGCAGGTTGCCCTGCGGCATAAATAGTGATATCTGAGCTGGTTAATATTGGAGTTGGAACAGCTGTTGCGATAGGCGCTATAGTCGGGGCAACTGTTGGAGCTAGTGTTGGAGATGGTTTTGGAGTAGGAACCACAGTAGGAACATTGGTTGGCGAAGCGGTTGGCAGCGCAGTTCCAACTGTAAATCCACACTTAAAACCTACTGCCGTTGGTTGGCTAACTCCAACTGAACTAACAGCGTGTGCCCAAAAAACGTAGTTAGTATTTGGAGTGATCGAATAACTATAACTGTTTTGTGCGTAAGTATTAGAAACTGTAGTTCCTATACAAAGATCGCTCCCGTTTATACTAGCCAACGGGCATGCGTTAGTCCATGAATCAGATTGCCGATCTGATCTTAACCAATAGCCAGAAGCATATGTTGAAGGGTTCCAAGTCAGAGTAACTGAAGTGCCGTTTTGTCCGCAGGCATATTTAAGTCCTGTAACCGGTGACGGCGGAAGAGGAAGTGTTACAACAGGTCCATCCACAAGTATACTCTTTGGAGACCCTGATATATCCACCTCTTGCTGTGTTTGTATGTCAGTCGCTGTAACTTTTATCGAATGAGTTCCAATAGTAATATTTGAAAGAGTTTCATTTAAATTTGTACCATTGACTATCTTGATCAAATTGCCGTTGTCATATATTTTAATATTAACCTGAGATGAACTTGCATCAGGGTCAAATATTCCAATTGCTATTACTAAGATTGTATTTAAATTTGGACTTGTAACTGAACTTAAAGTTCCTTGCGGAAGTCTGTTTGATGAAGTCGGATTTTGAACTGTAACTGTTTTTGGTGATCCGGTTAACTCAACTTCCTCTCCAGTTTGTATATCTGTCGAGATGGCTTTGATTGTATGAACCCCAGCGGAAATCCCTCGCAGTGTTGCATATGCATCAATTCCTGATATCTGAGCTTTGAATACTCCATTGTCATACCATTTAACAACTGTAGGAGTAGTTGGTGCGTCAGGATCTCTGGCTGTTGCATATACATCGATCGAATTTGCCGCATTGCTTGTAGCGAAATTGAGTGTTCCAACTGGTAACCTATTGTATACATCGATCGAATTTGCCGCATTGCTTGTAGCGAAATTGAGTGTTCCAACTGGTAACCTATTGCTTGTCGTTGGAGGGGGGACTATTGGTACTGGGGTAATAATAGGTACTGGTGTAATCACAGGGTCAGATGATGTGCCCTCTGTTTGTATTAAAAATGCCCAATCTTTTTTCTCTACATCGCCGTTTGAAAAAGGACTTGATAAATTAAGTGAGCCAGTGTTTGATATTCTCTGTTGCGCAGACCAACTGCCCGCAATTGGATTAAAGTATTTTAGTAACAATGAGTCACCTTGATTTAAAGTGCTGACGGAAACTGAATCGCCATAGTTGACGAATCCAATAATTGCTTTTCCATTTTGTTCGAGTGCTCTGTTGTTGTAGTTTTGGTAATCTTGCTGAAATTGTTTTGGATTCATATTCCAAAATTCAACGTTTGACTCATTTATGAATTTTTTTAAGTAGCCATAAAATTTTGGAATATTAAGTAGCTCAACCGCTAATTCGTTACCCATAGATGCGTCTTTTTTTATCTCATTGATTCTTTCTGTTGGTTGGGTTAGTCCGGGGGTTCTTACACACTGACAACCGTCGTCATAGTTTGGATCGTAATCCCACCAGTCATGAGTAAATCCTCCCCAGCCAGCTCCTTGAGCAATAAATGCATACCAAGCCGCTTTTCGTAATTCGTCTTCGAACCTTACAACACCACCTTCGCGTCTTGTCATTACAACATCAACTCCTTTTAGCTGTGAACCGTCTGGATCCATAATCATTGGATTATTTTTTGGGAAACTCTGCTCGACAGCAACTAGAATATCTGTTGCTTGGTCTCCGTCATGGCGCGCAAGCCCGTCGAATGTCCCCCAATTTTGAGTAGGATCGAGTTTGTAATTGGCTGTGATTACTTGATCGGGTGCAACACTTTTCGCGTAACTAACAACTGCTTGGTGCCAAGCTTTGCTTTGAGTTGTGTTTGTATTAAACATTTCGTTGCCGACTTCGTAAAATACATTATTATATTGTTTTGTTCGATTTATAATTTCGGCAATTACTTTTCTCTGATAATAGTTTAATGTTCCTGGAGTTGAATCTAAATAAGGATTTCCGTTTGCGTCTGTTTTGTATTGGTAAAAATCACCATCAAAATCGGTGCCTCCTAACGGAGTTTTGTCAATTTGTCCAAAGAAATTTCTCGTTTGATTGTTTAGATTCCAAGCAGAATTGCACCAACGATAAAATGAACTTGTAAAAGGGTCTGTGCATTCACCCGGGCCACTATCATTTTCTCCACGCCCATAGGCGATATTAACACCATCAAAAATTGCTAAGTGCACGTTTATTTTTTTGTTCGTTGCATATTGGATTATATTGTCCATTCCGTTAAAAAATTTAGTATCAAATTGATCTAAATTAGCTTTTGCTTGAGGGTAACGATCACCATTTGATACATCGTAAGCAAAAAGTGCTGGGCTATCCATATTAATTCCTCTGTCAACATCAATCAACCTATTCATCCCTAACTCAAGACGCATATAGTCTAAGTTGTTTTCTGCCATCAGATCAATCATATCTTTATATTTTGAAGGATGATCAACATAGGTATCAGGATTGATTGAAGCCCAGGAATAATAGCCTAATAAAAATGTAGGCTTACCAGTCGAATCTGTTAAATAGTGATTATTAAATTTTCTAACTGGAGTTGCACCAAAATTACTTAAAGCATCGACTTTTTGAGTTTTTTGAATATTTTTTAGTAATGATTGATTGTTGGTGTAAATTACAGAAGCTATAAAAAAAGTTAGTAGACCTGTGATAAGTATTGGAGTCCTATTTTGTTTAAAAATTTTAGACAGGACTGATTGTTTTTTCATATGTTTCTCTTAATAAAATAATAATTGGCCCACTAAATATTAGAGCTATCTATACTATTTCATAAAGAAGAAAACTTTGCAATTATTTTATGAATTGTTTTTTAACAAAGATTCGATCAATTGATTTAGCTCACCGTCAAGAATTGCTTGTGTTTGCGATGTTTCGTAATTTGATCTTAGATCTTTAACTAGTTGATAAGGGTGCAATACATAATTCCTGACTTGGTTTCCCCAGCTTGCTGGCTTGTAGTCGCCTTTTAATTCCTTAACCCCAAGGCGCCTTTTTTCTTCTTCTAATTCCCAGATTCTGGCTCTAAGTAGTTTCATAGCATTTTCTCTATTTTGTCCTTGATATCTTTCGTTTGATGAAGTTACTACAATTCCTGTCGGAATATGTTTTACTCGTACAGCAGTTGAGACTTTGTTGACGTTTTGCCCTCCGTGTCCGCCTGAACGAAATGCGTCAAACTCTATATCGTCTGGCTTTATTTCGACTTCAGTGTTATCTTCGATTTGCGGTAAGACTTCGACGTTGGCGAAAGATGTTTGTCTTAGGTTGTCAGCGTTGAATGGAGATTGCCTGACTAGCCTGTGTGTTCCAATCTCGTTTTTTAAATATCCATAGGCATATGGACCGTAAACATAAATTGTGATGGATTTGTAGCCTGCTTCATCTCCCTGACTAAGGTCTGAAACATCAAACTTCCAACCTTTTCTTTCAAAATATCTTTGGTACATCCTTGTTAACATCTCTGCCCAGTCTTGCGCTTCGGTTCCTCCTTGACCTGCATGAATTGAAAGAATTGCGTCAGATTTATCGTATTTTCCTGACAAAAATAGCTCTAACTCTAGCTGATCAATTTGCTTGGTGATCTGGCGAAAAATGGTTTGTAATTCTTGTTTTTCTTTATCTAAATCTGTCTTGTTTTCCTCCTGATAGAGTGAGATCATTACAAACGCATCTTCAACTTTTTGTTGTGTCTCTTGAATAAATTTTATTTGCTGTTGCAGAGTTGAAAGCTCCTGCATGATTTTTGATGCTTTTTGAGCTTCATCCCAGAACCCTGATTTAATCGTTTCTGCTTCTAGCTCTCTAATTTTATACTCTTTGTCTGAAATATTTATTCTCGGGAGCAATAGTCCTATTCTGTCTTTAAGCTCGTGGAATTGGCTTTTTATGTCGTCCATATTGATTTTTATTATACGATATTTATAGCTATTGGCATAAAGTAATAAAAAAAATGATTATTGCTTTGAGCCGAAATGCTGAACCCAATAGGTTTTGTATTTAGAACTGTTGTTAGCTGTGTAGCCTACTCCAATTTCTTTTGCGTTTAAATTTAAGATGTTGGCTCTATGACCTGACGATGCCATCCACCCAGCTATCACTTCTTGGGGTGTTTTTTGACCTGCTGCAATATTTTCACCAATCCAACGATAGTTTGTGTATCCAGATTTTTTTATTCTATCAACAAAAGTTGATCCATCGGGAGCTGTATGGCCAAAAAAATTAGCAGATGCCATATATTCAGCGTAATTTTGAGCGGAGTTTACTAAATTATCATTTTTTGTGAGTGGTGTTAATCCAGCTTTTGATCTTTCGGCATTGACTAGCTGAATGACCTGATCTATGTAAGAATTTTGCGAACTTTGAGATATGGGGGTGGGTGTTGGTGTGTTGGTTGCGGATGGCTTTGGTGTTTGTGAGGCGGAAACTGTTGGAAGCGGTGTTTTGTTTGGGATGATAGTTTGGCCAACTTGATGAATGGTTGGAAAGGAAAACGTGCTTGTATTTACTATAGTTGAACTATTTTGAATAAGATTTCTATTTGTATTAAAGGAAATTGACGAAGCATTTATGTTACTTTGGGAATTTATTGTGGCGAATGTTGCGAGTACTAAAGAGAGGCTTACTAATGATATTATTTTTTTCATAAAAAGCGGATTTACAATCGAAAGTAATTTATAGTATTAATTTTTTCTAAAGTAAGAGCGATAAATATTTGCAGACTATGCTTTGATTTACTCTCCATCTCCGAAATTTTTACATTCTAAAATTAATAGAGAAAAGTTAGCACATTGCTACCATGAATACAATAAGATGAAAATGCTCAATGATTAGTATTTCTAATTATGTTAGAATTATATTTAAATAAAGTCTCTAAAATCTATCTGTTTAAATATATTATCTTTGTCAAATATATCTTGAAGATCTTCTGATAGGGATAAATCGTCATTATCGACTAAATCGCAAATTAAATTAAATCTTGATAAATGTTCTCTGAATCTTTCGGTTGCGTAATCGCGTGCTTGGACTGTTGTAATTAAAAAGGGCCAATCGCTCGATTGAAGTAACAATATTTCGCGAGCTGCCTGATTTAACAATTTCTTTTTTATTCCTGTTGCTGTAATATTTTTGCCTGCAATTTGTTCAAAACGCGATTCGGCTTCGTGAATTTGCGGCCAAATGTATTCTGTATCGGCGTTTAACCATGTTGAGTGTTGCCCTCCATTACCCCAAGAACTTTCAGGGATTTGGACTTCGCTTGTAATTGGCTGGGTTGCAATAAATTCTCGAGCAGAAACTAACTCTATTTGAGAATCAGTGGTTAGTGCTCGTATGACATTCTCAAGCCAACTCACCCCTTCAAACCACCAATGACCAAAGAGCTCAGTATCGTATGAAGAAACTAAGACTCCATGTTTATTTGACTGATCGTGATAGCTAGTTAGATGGTCCTTAACTAGAGTGACGAAATGATTTGCTTGTTCTTTTGCTTTTGAGAAAGCCTCACTCGGGGAATAGAGCTCTTTATATTTCATTCCTTGTTTTTTGTTTGAAATTTTCCAATATTGAATTCCACTTGTTGATGCTTTTTTGTGAAATTCTCTATAAACAAAATCTCCTGGATATCCCCACTCTGCAGACCAAACTTGCATTCCTGTTGCCTTGTCCCGCCCAAAAACATATACATTGGAGTCGGCTACTGTATATGGATGAAATGTTGAAAAATTTGATTCTGGCGAATTTCGGAGTACTATATTCCTTGAGGGCTTTGAAGTATTTGTTTGTGAATTTAGATATGTTACTTGACTAAGGGTCGGTGGAATACCGTTGACGTCGCCATTTTTAACGGCAGCTTCAATAACATGAGAATCAGTAAAAAAGTATTTGAGTCCTACTTCCTCAAGGAATGATTCTATCCCTAGACGATTTTCCTGAGTTAAAGGTCTATAGCCACACTCAGGGAGCCATATTCCTGTAGGCTCGCGATCAAAAAGTTTTTTATATTGTTTAATTCCGGTTTTTAGCTGCCCCCATATTGCACTATCTTTACTTAAAAGCGGTAAATATCCGTGGGTGGCTGCGCTTGTTAATATATCGAGTCCAGCGTTGTCTTGATAAAACTTGAATGCACTTATTAGATTTCGTTTATATTTATTTTCATAATCATTTAGAATATTTTGATACCAGTTAATATAGAACTCGTTAACATCTAGAGCTTCGGTCTGGCTCTCTTTAAATATTTGACGGTCAATGTGCGCCGCTTTTATTCGTTCTTTAATATATTTTACAAATTCATGCTGCATGTATGGATCGTTTAGCTGTTCTAAAAGAATTGGCGTAAGACCCAGACTGATACGAGGGTAGATTTTATCTCGGTAAAGATTTTCAAATGTATTCAAGAGTGGAATATATGTTTCTGCAATTATCTCGAATAACATCTCTTCACCATGAGGCCATTTGCCGCTTTTTCGGACATATGGAACATGGCTATGTAATACAAAAATAAATGAACCTGTTTTCATTATTGTGTCACGATCTGTTGAAATTCTAAATAAATATCTTTACCCGTAAGATTGGTAAAATTACTTTTTGATCCTGCGAGTAACGAAACAAAGGTTTCTTCCAGTTGCATCATTTCTTTGACCTTCCCTATTTCTCCTAGCATACTTAAGGCTTTTTTTGCATTTCCAATCACAATACGTGGTTCTGGTCTATCAAGATCGGCAAAAAACCAGCCACAGCTGGTAAATGATGCTAGTCTATAAATTTGCATCGCACATATTTTTAGTAAATGCAAAATTTCACGAGACTGTAATTTTTGAAGCGAGTGTTTATTAACAAATTCGCTTTCAGTAATTTGACGCAAATATACATGAACATACTCTTTTTTTGCTGCATGCGGATCTTTCACTAATAACTGTAGCATTTTATCTGTAATTCGTACAATCTCGTCAGAAACTGTATAGATTGCATTAAATAAAGTTGCTTTCCACTCTCCACTTACTCTCTGATTGTTTCTCTCATAAGCTACATTGCAATCACAATCCTGTTTCCACCTCTTGAGATCGCCGCAAAGGCAGCTCCATGAACTATTGTCAACAATATATGCTTGATCTTTTGTTTGAAGCTGTGAATATATTTGCGTCAGCGGTTCGATTACAAAATCTGAATTAATCGAATCTTGTTTAAATAGAGCGTTTAGAAATTTCTCTCCATATTGTAGATGATGCCCGTATCTCTCTCCGTCAGTTGCCGCCATACACAAAGTATTCTCTTTGTGATTTTGATTTTTTATATATTTATCGGTAAATTTTTGGACAGATTGCATACTCTCGTTATCAAAAGAGAGTGCTGATGAGATATCATTGTTGTAGAAAGCGACAGTGATCCTTCTACCTTCTTTAAGTTCTACCCAATAAAGTTTTTGTGTGTCAATTGGATTTGATGCTTGCCAAGGAGCGAGAATTACGAGTCTAATTCCATTTTTTGCTAAAATATCCAAAACCTTGTTCGATACTGCGGTTTCTGCTAGCCAAAAGCCGATCGGTACATGATTGAATCTATTTTGATAATCTACATTTCCCCAATATACTTCTATATCTATATCTTCGTCCCTTAATAAAGGTAAAATCGCATGGTCCCAACTTCCACCAAACGCTGTTCCTAATCCGTTTTCTATGTATTTCTGTTTATCTGACTGGACGATAATATTGTATGTTTCAAGATCGTTCTCTTGTAGCCACTCAGCTAGAGACCTGTATAAATCAAATGTCATTAGAGAAAAGTTTCCAATTTGAGCATTTGGTTTATAGCATTGCTGGTTAATTACACTGTTCCAATCATAGCTTCCATTTTTTTGAGAATTTGGAATTTTTTTAGTAAAAGGATCATTTCTGGGGGGCTGATAAAAATGACCATGTATAGCAAAGGCAGGTTTCATATCCAATTAATCGTAACTTTTTACTGGAGTATTGACAAGGTATTATGATTATGGATACATTGGAGTCATATGAAACCTTTAATTGCAGACGAATATTTAGATAGCCGCGGAACGGTTGATGTAATCGCTCTTCGTGAAGATTTGTTCGATTACTTTAATACACTCCATTATATGCTCTCCGATACAGAGTTTGATCAGATTGCTCACTTTGCACGAGATTGGATTGAAGAGCATTTGGTTGATTCTGAAAGAATTGATAAATCAATTCGCCACAAAGCGCATGAAATGTCTAGTGGCGATCATTTTAATGATTATTATCAGGCTCTTTTGATTCGTCGTGATCAACTTTTGGCTGCTCGTGATGTATTTCGTGAATACACTAGAAATTTGCGCGATATTTTTACTGAGAATCGAGAAAATGTTTTGGAGTCATTGCAAAAATTCGATTTTGATCAAGGGATATATCTACGAGCTATTGAATATCATGCTGCTCGAAATGAACTTTCAAATTCCTATAATGAGATGTTAAGTGATGAGCTGCTAGAAGTAGAGTCATTAATTGAAAATGCTGAACAATCTCTTGAGCTTGAAGGTGCTGACCATCAAAAAAGTGACTTGCCAGAAAGAAGATCAAAAGCTAGTAAAAATTCTTCAGATATAGCTTCAAAAAAGAAAAGCAGCCGTTTTTTCCATCGGAACATATAGATACTCGATTTTTTTTATTTTTTTAAAGCAAAACAGGTTTTACTGTGGTTACTTGGATGCCAATGGTTTTTAGGTTATAATTATGCTTAGTCTATGAATACTCAGCAAAATCAATCAGATAGTCAAGTGTCTCAGCCTATTCCTGAGATAATTTCTCCAACAATTCGACAATTTCTTGTGGCCTATGATTTGGAAGAAATCGAGGCTAGAAAACATGAGAGTACTGCCAATCTTCAAGTATCAAGAGCGGCATCTACTCTTGCCCTTGTTTATGAAAAGATTAGGCAGGCAATTGACTATCAAGAAGAACAAGTTTTGAGACGTAGGGCTATCGAGAGAATACTATTGAGGAGAATAACTTCGACAAAAAGTACGGACCGTGAGATCTCAGAAGGGTTTATTAAGGAAGTTACTTGGGCAAGGTATGTGCCAAACAACTCACTTCCTCCTGAAAGAGTAAATGAAGTTGCACTAATAATTTCTAGATACAAAGTGTTGCTTGAGCGAAATACATATAAACAAACAAAACGACTTCCAGATTTACGAGACTGGATCTTGGGAGTAATGTCTACAGAGATTGAACAGTTGCTTTTACCCCACCATGTAATCGATGCTTTGGTTCATTTAATGTACACCTCGCTAGACCACACTGATAGCACACCTGATGTTGATGATGCTACTAAAAATCTTCAAATTTATTTAACTATTCATCGCGCCCTTCTTAAATCAGATAAATCGGTTTTGCGATTTAAACTATTGATGAGCTACTACCCTGATTGGCAATCAAATAATCCTGAACTAACCGAACAGGTTGCTTCTCAGTTTATTCAGGCCGTTGAAGCTATTGAATATCATATTAATCACCCGCTTGGCGATAGGTTACTGCCTTTGATAAGAAAACAAACTGCGCCGTTTCTTGTTTTAAAAGCTGTAATAGATGGGAATAAGAAAAAAAGAAAAGAAATTTTGGCCGTCCATGAATTGCGAGAAGAAGCTGTTCGATCATTGTGTAAGGAAAAATACAAAGCAATTAGTACCAAAATTCGCCGCGCTGCATTTAGAAGTATAATTTATTTATTCATAACCAAAATGGTTTTGGCCTTTATAATAGAGATTCCAATGGACAAATATTTGTACGGAGAGATACTGCCAATTCCTCTAGCTATCAACGTATTGTTTCCTCCACTTTTAATGTTCTTGGTCTCGACGACAATTCGTACGCCAAACAATCGTAATACTGACAAAATAGTTGCTAGGCTAAATACAATAATTGACGATCCTGATGGTGAGAATTCTGTAAAGATTATCATTCCAAAAACCCCAAAGAGATCTTTGGTTTATGTTTATGTTTATATTACAACGTTCATTATATCGTTTGGATTAATCTGGATACTTTTAAGTAGACTGCATTTTAATTTTATAAGTAAGGG
>Ga0163144_10004286_pt1 | contig 32178 bp, 26 predicted proteins | sample OliLak19BULKMAT1_FD_123175 | JGI IMG/M metagenome (GOLD analysis project Ga0163144, IMG submission 123175) | Freshwater microbial mat bacterial communities from Lake Vanda, McMurdo Dry Valleys, Antarctica - Oligotrophic Lake LV.19.BULKMAT1 | ecosystem: Environmental > Aquatic > Freshwater >... | reverse complement strand
TGCTCAATCGCGACTTCAAGACGCTGGGGGTGATGCTGCTGGTGAATCTCGTCTGCGTCGGGGCGTATTTGTATGTCTGCGACCTCTCGATCGTTGCTTTGGCAAATTCGCTGCACCCCGCACTGACTGGATGGAGTAGCTACCCGGCGAACCACATCGACAGTCCGCAGAACATCGGCTTGGCGTCGAGCCTCCACGGCATCCTGTCGGTGCCGAGAGGGATTGCGGTCGGTGTGGCCGTCGCGCTCGGATTCACGGCCGTGGGTGTGATGGCTCGCATGGGGAAGGCGCGGCTGCCGCTCGAGAACGCCTTGCCGCTCCTGCTCTTGGTGGGACTCTTGGCCACCACGGTGCATCCCTACGACCTGGTGGGTGTCGTGCCCGTCTTCGCGTGGCTCCTCGGTCGAGAAGACTCCGCCCTCAGAACGGCGGGCCTGCTCACGGCCATGATCCTGATCTTGCCGTTGCGAGCGGTGGAGTTCGCTCACGGGTTCACACCGGAAAGCCTCCGTGGCGTGCTGGATCACTATCGCAGCTGGGTGCTCGTCGTGTTGATGATCGTGAGCGCGTGCGAGGTGCTGCGCGTCGAAGGGCGCCGCGCCGCGAGCCGCGCGTCGGCATAGCGCACGGGTTCGCTCCGGGACCTCTCGTCGCAGGATCTCGTGAGCATGTAGCGGCCGTGCTATCGGCCTACCCACAACCGAAGGTCGGGAACGCTGCAATGAGAAAACGAGGTCGGAGCTCATGAGCATCGATTTTAGCGTCACGGGAAAACACGTCCTCATCACGGGTGGTACCAGCGGAATCGGGGCCGCCTTTGCGGAGGCGTTTTCGCAAGCGGGGGCGGTGGTGACGATCGTCGACATCGCGCCGCCCCGGGCCGACCAGCCTTCGGACTTCACGTTCGAGCAGGTCGACATGTGCGACGACGCGGCGGTGGCGGCGCTCGGGGCCCGCACGGACCGCATGGACGTCGTCATCCATTGCGCGGGGCGCACCGCGCTCGTCCAGGAGTATGCGCCGATCGTCTTCAATGAGATCGTCAACCTGCACCTGACTGGCGCCCTCCGCCTCGCCAACGCGTTCCGCCCGCATCTCAAGGCGAGCCGCGGCTGCATCATCCAGATCGCCTCGATGACGTCGTATTTCGCGGCCCCGTATTCGCCGGCCTACGGCGCCGCGAAGACCGGCATCATCTCCCTGACCCGCACGCTCGCGGTCGAATTCGCCGCGGACGGCATCCGCGTCAACGCGATCGCGCCGGGGTGGATCGACACACCGCTGACCAAGATGATTCCGGAGCAGATGCCGGACCTGAACCGGCGGATTCTCGAGCGCCTGCCGTCCGGGCGGTGGAACACGCCGGACGAGCTCACCGGCCTGGCCGTCTTCCTCGCCTCGCCGGCCGCGAGCATCCTCACCGGCGTGACGATCGCCGCCGACGGCGGCTATTCGGTCACCTGAACAGGTCGGCTGCGAGCTGGGCCGTCAGGGGCAGGGCGGCGCCGGCGGACACGCCACCAGCGGCGCGTCCTTGGCGCTGAACTGGCCGCGGCCGCCGGGGATCGGCGGATCGGTGCCCGAGTCACGTCGCACCGTCCCGCCGAAGGTCGCGCAGAAGCTGCGCGTGCCGCTCGTGAAGCGGACGGCGAGCACGCCTTGCGCCGGCTCGTTCAGCGAGTAGGCGATCGGCTGCACCTTGGCGTCGCACTGCACCTTGAGCAGCTTGCCGTGCTTGATCATCGCGGCCTTGCAGGGCCCGTGGGCGAAGGCGGTATCCTTGTACTTGTACCCGAGCAGCGGCGCGGTGCCGGTCGCACGCCACCCGGCGCTCGGCAGCTGGAAACACACCGACTCGCTGCCGCCGTTGGCGTTGTAGAGCTGCAGGCTGGCGCCGTCGGTGACGGGATCGATGCCGGTGCCGGTGCTGCTGTCGAGGGTGGGATCTTTCGACTGCACGGTCAGCTTCCGGCGGCTCGGGTCGTCGTCGTCCTTGACCAGGAGCTGCCGCCCGGTGATCGCCGTGGCAGGGGGCTGCGCGCAATCGAGATCGTTGCCGGCCGTGCAACCCGCCGGGCAGCAGTCGTCGCCCGTGGCGCAGCTGAGGATCGCGGAGCCGCCACTGCAGACGGTGCCGGTGCAGCTCTCACCGGCGAGGCACGCGTCGCCGCTGCTGCAGGCCGCGCCGTTGGTCGGCGCGCAGACGGACGGCGCCCCGGCGCACTGCCAGCACGTTTCGACCGCGCAATACTGGCCGCAGCCGTCGCCACCCGCAAGGTCGCCGTCGTCGCAGCCCTCGCCAGGATCGAGCGCGCCGTTGCCGCAGTCGTCGAGGCCGACGCTGACGTTCCAGGTGCGGCTGCTCGCCACACCGGCGCGCATGGTCGGATGGAGGATCGGCGACTCGTCGGTGACGCGGAGCTCGAGCGTGTGCGGGCCGATCGTGGTGGCGAGCGCGTGCGACGCGGTGGCACCGGTCGCGAGCGCCTGGGTCGCGACCACGTCACCGTCGACCAGCCACTCGGCCGTGACGGCCGGTCCGTCCGCCGGACCGAGCACGGTCGCGCTGAAGGCGCCGCCCGGATACGGCCGGTCGACGCTGCCCGGCGCCGGCGACTCGCTGCCGGGCTCGATCTCGTCGATGCCGCCCGCTGGATCGCCCCACCCGCCACCGTAGAGGCGGAGCGGGAAGGTCTCGGCGGCGACGTCGCAGAACGGCGCCCCGAGATTCTTCATGATGCAGATGAAACCCTGCCGATACATGTTCGCGGGGAGATAGCGGGCGCCTTCCCAGAGTCCCGCGGCGGTCACCTGCGGCGCCGCGCCACTCGACGGCACCGGTTGCGACGAGGCGATCCAACGATTCCATTTCACGGAGGGTCGCGACGTCTGGTCGGTGACGTTGGCCTCGCACGGCGCGCTGCCCGAGAGATCGCTGCACGGCGGCGCGGGTGCGGGGTCCGCGTACTCGTCGGCGAGGTGCATGAAGACGTGGGCGAACTCGTGCTGCGCCAACGCGATCGTGCTGGGCGACAGGGAAACCACGGCGAAGGCGCCGCCGCTGCCGCCGTAGGTGGTCGAGTTCACCAACACGAAGATCTCGTCCCAATCGGGATCGGCCGAGGCCGCGATGTAGACTTTCGTGAAGTCGACCGTCGCGAGGCGCTGGGTGTCGAACGAGCAGAAGGTGCCGTCGAAGGCCGTCGCGACGTTGGCCGGCGTCGTGCCGGTGGCCGCCGCATCGCCGCAGCAGGTCTGCATGCGCGCGTACTCCGCGCAGGAGTGATCATAGGGCGGCTGATCGATGCCGGACTGTGCCGAGGGCGTGAAGAGCGAGCGGACGTTGGCGTAGTTCCGATACTCCAGGTACGGCGTCAGCCCGAAGAAGGCGTTCGCGAGATCGATGGCGTTGGTCTCGAACTGCGCCTGCTGCGGGGTCGTGTAGCCGTCGCCCATCACCAGGATGTCGAGGCGGTTCGTCGGATCGCCATTGGTCCAGCCTGGCAGCGGCGGCGGCGCGAGCCGGGGTGCGCTGCGCGCGAGCGCGGGATCGGCGTCGAGCTCGTCGAGCGCGAGACGCGCGGGTGCGGTCAGGCGAGGGGAGTCGAGCGTGAGCGCCGCGCCGGCGATGTCCGGCACGCGCACCACGAAGGTCGGCGACCGTTCGAGAATGTGGTGGCCGTCGATCGTGTAGGCGCCGGGCCGATCGGCCGGCTCGCCATGGAACTCGCCGCGGATCCAGCGCGGAATCTCGACGGTGTCCTCGAAGACGACGGCGCGGCGCTGGTCTTCGAGCCGGACCCGCACGGCGTCGCTGTCGCGTCGTGCCGGGAGGCGGGCGCCGCCGTTGCCGCGGAGGGGGCTCCGGAGCGTGACGCGCGTACTGAAGACCGGCCGGAGCGTGCCGTCGGGATCGATCTGCAGCACGAGGTAGCGGGCGGGGGTACGGCCACCGCCTCCGGCGGCCCGCACGGACGACACGCCGTCGCCGCCGACCACCACCAGCACGAGCGCCAAGAGCCACCACCATCGCAGGATCATCGACGCTCCTCGCGCGCATCCGGCCTCTCGACCCAGCGCTCCGCCGCGATACTCGTGGCCCGCGACGGCGGTGTCAACGAAGCGAGGCGCCGACCGCACGCTACTTGCAGTGCACCTCGACGCGCCGGTTCAACGAGCGTCCGCTCTCGGAGTCATTGCCGGCGATCGGCCGACTCTCACCTTTGCCGACAGCACTCACGCGCTCGGCGGGCAGGCCGCGCTGGATGAGGTCGCCGACCACCGCCTGGGCGCGGCGTTCGGAGAGGCTCTGGTTGTACGCGTCGGACCCTTCGCTCGACGTGTGCCCCTCGATGACGATCGATGCGCGGTGCTCGGATTCCAATCCCGCGAACAGCGCTCCGAGGAGCGGCTTCGAGGCCGGTTGGATCTCCGCCGAGTCGTACGCGAACTGGAGGCCGCAGAGCTTCCCTAGCGAAGCTCGGCGTTCGCGCCAAGCATTCGGCCCGCGTCTCGGCGCGCTCTCTTGGGGCACGTGCGCGGACCGGTGCGAGGTCGTTTCCCGAGCGGACGGCGCGCGCTCGCTACGGGACGTGCGGGAGCGCCGGCAGCGGCCCCTGCTGGACGAGTTTGTCGACGAGACGCCGCAATCCCGTGACGGGTGTCCCGATCTCGCCGCCGTGGACGAGACCGACGACCCGCGCTGCCGTGTCGACGATGGGAGCTCCCGCGTCGCCGGGTGCGCCAGCGATCGTCGTGAACAACGCGTTCTGCAACAAGGGTAGGGTCGGCGCACGGGCGACCCGCCGGAGCTTGATCTCCCGAAAGTGGGGCGCTCGCGCATCGCCCTCGAAGTACAGCACCTGTCCTGTGATCGGCCGGCGGGGTGCAAGGACGAGCGGAGTGATCTCGACCGGCTCTTCCAGCAGCATCACTGCTTGATCGGTGACGCGATCGATCGCGGCGACCCATCCGATCCGGACGGTACCATCGGCAAATGTCAGCTCGGTGGACGCCAGGCCGTGCACGCAATGGGCGGCCGTGAATACCAGGTCGGGACCCGCCGCGAGGACACCCGTGCAGTCGGGGGCCACGACCACCGTCGCGGTGGCGAGCGCGAGCGCGACGTCGTCGCGCATGTCGGCGTGTGAGGCGGTGGGGATGGCCAGGACGAGTGCGAGAGCGGCGACGCACGCCATCGGGGAACGGCGCATGTCGCGATGATGGACCGGTTCGCGCAGGGATGACACCCCCCTCAGAGGCGATACTGGACAGCGAAGCTCACCACGCTATGTGAGTCCGCCGGCCATGGGATCCGATCAGCCTCGAAACGTTTCGACCACCACGCTCTGCGTTCGCGCCCTCCCAGGCGGTGCCACCTGACCGCTGCGATAGGTGCTGCCACGAGCGGCGAAGTCCGGCGATGAATTCCGAGCCCGCACTCGTGGGATTGGCGACGGTCTTCGTCCTGGGGATCGGAGCCCAGTGGCTGGCGTGGCGACTCGGCTTGCCGTCGATCTTGCTGCTTCTCGTGTTCGGATTCATCGCGGGCCCGATCGCGGGAATTCTCGAGCCGGACGCGCTGCTCGGCGACTTGCTGTTCTCGACGGTGTCGCTCTCGGTCGCGCTCATCCTGTTCGAGGGCGGCCTCAGTCTGCGGATCGAGGAGCTGCGCGACGCGGGGCAAGCGCTCGGCCGCATGCTCACGGTCGGCGCGGCGATCACGTGGCTGCTCGCCTCCGGGGGCGCGCACGTGGTGCTCGGTTTCCCGCTGGCGTCCGCCTTTCTCCTCGGCGCCATTCTGGTCGTGACGGGACCAACCGTCATCGGCCCCCTGCTGCGCGAGATCCGCCCGAGCGGAATGGTCGGGCCGCTCCTCAAATGGGAGGGCATCGTCGTCGACCCCATCGGGGCCACGCTCGCCGTCCTGGTCTTCGGCGTGACCGTCGGCGAGCCCACCAGCTCGTTCGGTGCGGCGAGCCTGCACGCCGCTCACGAGCTGTTGCGGACCGTGCTCGTCGGCGGCGCCGTGGGGGCAGCCGCAGCCTTCCCTTTGGTGTGGTTGCTGCATCGGTATGCGATCCCGGACCATCTGCAGAATCCGGTCGCGTTGATGCTGGTGGTGGCGGCGTTCGCGACGGCGAATTCGTTGCAGGCCGAGTCGGGCCTCCTGGCCGTCACGCTCATGGGCGTGCTGATCGCCAACCAGACCGTCGCGGTCGTGAAGCACATCATCGAGTTCAAGGAGAATCTGCGCGTCGTCCTGATCGCGAGCCTTTTCATGTTGCTTGCCGCGCGTCTCCAACTCGAGCAGGTCGGCACGCTCGGCTGGCGGAGCGCGGTCTTCGTGGCGTGGCTGATGTTGGTCGTCCGCCCGGTCTCGGTCTGGCTCGCCACGATCGGATGCGGGCTCACGTGGCAGGAGCGTACGTTTCTGTCCTGGTTCGCCCCCCGCGGCATCGTGGCGGCCGCGGTCTCGTCCATCTTCGCCCTGCGTCTCGGTGCGGCCGGCGAGCCCCTCGTGCAGGAGACGTTCTTCGTGATCGTCGCGACGGTTGCCGTATACGGGTTGACGGCCGGTCCGCTCGCACGCTGGCTCGGTCTCGCCGTGCGCGATCCGCAAGGCGTCCTGATCGTCGGTGGTCATCCCGCGGCGCTCGCGATCGCCGCGGCGCTACAGGCCGCGAGTGTGCCGGTGCTGCTCGTCGACAGCAGCCGGCTGAACGTGCAAACGGCGCGGATGGCCGGTGTGCCCAGCCACCACGTCAGCATCTTGTCGGAGCACGTGATGGACGAGCTCGAGCTCGGTGGTATCGGACGGCTGCTCGCGCTCACCTCCAACGACGAGGTCAACTCGCTCGCGGCCTTGCACTTCAGTGACATCTTCGGCCGCGCCGAAGTCTACCGGTTGACGCCGAAGGGGGAGCAGAGCAGCCGGACCAAGATGGCGTCGCACCTGCTGCGCGGCCGGCTGCTGTTTGCCCAGCCGACGACGTTCGAGGATCTCCACGGGCGCTTCGCGGCCGGCGCGCTCCTGAAGCGCACGACGTTGAGCGAAGCGTTCACGCTCGAGTCGTTTTACGCCCAGCACGGGCACGATGCGCTGATGCTGTTCGTGATCGGCGCCGGAGAGCGCCTGACCGTGTGTGTTGCCGACGAGACGCCGGCGCCCAAGGCGGGTGAGTCGATCATCAGTCTGGTCGCCGGGCCTCCTCGGACCGCCATCTAAGGACGCGCGAAGAGATTGGCCGGAAGGCCGGTGCCGTAGGCGAACTTGGTCAAGCTGAGAACGGTCGCGGTGCCGGTCGGCATCGTTCGCATCGTGACGTGCGTCGGAGCGGCGGGATGAAGATCCAGGTTAGCTGGGCGGCGTCGGGCGGTCCGTAGGCGTGCACCGGCGTGGCGTTGCCGAGGCTGGGCTCGACGATCGCCCACGCCGTGCGGTCGGCTCCGAGGTCATGTGCTCGCGGGGGCGCTTGCCGCGCGCGCCGAGGGATCTGCACCGCATCGACGTAGTGGCGGTTCCAGATCGGCTCGAGGAACGTGGTGGTGAAACGAAACAGCAGGAGATTCTGCACGGGGCCCCGTCATCGGAGTAGTCCTTCGTGGGCACGCGGCAGCGTGGTTTCGAGACGCGTCAGGACGGCGGTGATGCCTGCGCGGTCGTGCATCTCCGGGATGGTATGCGCCGCGACGCCGGCAACGAGATCCGCTTGCTGCCTGAGCGCCTGGAGCCGATCTGGATCCTGGGTCCGGCCGGCGACGACCTCGACCGCCCGCAACAGGCCGATCAGAACGGCGACGTTGCCCGCCGCATTCTGACGAATCTGATCGAAGGCCTCCCCCAAGAGGCTCCGAAACGACGGCCCGCGCGTAATGATGCGGAGTGTTCCCTCGTCGAGCCGATAGGGGCTCTCGAAGTGGCGGGCGGCGAGGCGGGCGAGCGCCGCGCTGAGATAGTCGACGCACGTCACGGCCGTGGTCGTGTCGTTGCTGCCCGGGGACAACGCGCGGAGCGCCACGTCGACGATCTGCCGCACCCCGAGTCCGGCGTCCTGCATCATCGTGCGTTGGCGGCCGATCGTGTAGACGCGGTCGAGATCTTTCTCGGCTCCTGCTTGCAGCGCTTCGTCGCCGCGGATCGACACGAGGGGTGTCTCCTCGACGATGAATTCCCCGACGCCGCGCTCCATGCGGAGGAGCGCGTTGCGCTCGCGGGCGAAGGCGAGGAGCCCCTCGTTGTCCACTCCTTGCACGTAGCCAGTTCTGACGGCGGCGATCGGACGCCACGGCCGTTGATCGACCTCGAGCGCGTGCTCGATCGTGCGGGTAGTGGCGGGGTCGGAGGCTTCGCCCAATCGATCGGGAAACAGGCGATCGATCGCGTCGAGGGTCTCGTCGGCCGCCGCTTTGATGATGCTGGTGGCTTGGATGGAGGAGGAGATGTGGTGGATGAAGAAGATCAGGAAGCCGATCGCGACGAACGCGAGGAGCACGCCGACGATCACGGCCAGGGACGGCACGAACGCGCCCTCGTCACCGCCGCGAATGGTCCGCAGCACGACGAGGCAATAGGCGTAGACGCCGAGGAAGATTCCGAGGACCGCCTGACTCGAACGGTCGCGCATGAAGGTGCGCAGAATTCGGGATGTGTACTGGCTCGACGCTAACGTGAGCGCCACGACCGTGATCGAGAACACCACGCCCGCTACGGTGATCATGGAGCTGGCGATCGCCGAGAGCATGGCACGCGTCGCCCCGGCGCCGGCCCCGAACAAGCGCGGCCAGCGATCCGCCCACTCGCTCCCGACGTCGATCTCGATCAGGACGAGCGCCAGCACCACGGCCCCCACGACGAGCACCGTGGGAACGAACCAGAGACTCGAACGCAGGCGATCCAACCAGGCGCGTAGTCGCTGCATCGGCGGCATCACTCGAGCGTGCAGCTCTCGGCGGTGCATCTCATGAGAGACATCTCAGGAGAATGACGGCCGTATCCATCGCCCGCAAGGTGCGTCGGAGGCGAGTGGTCGGTGACGGCGGCACGAGGCCGCCGTCACCGTGATGCTCAATCGGCCTTGTCTTTGAAGACCGTGCTCGACTGGTACCGCGACGGCGCGCTGTAGATCGCTTCCCAGCAGATGCCGTTGCTGTTCTTGATCTGCACCGTGACCGGCTGTGCCACGGTCGAGAGGTCGGGGAGTCCGAGGTTGGCGCCGCGCAGGGAGAGCTTGATCTGCGCTTTGCCGTCGGTGCCGCTCTTGAGGTTCATCTTCTGGACGCCGTCGGGCGTGAGATCTTTGTCGCCGTATCGGAAGCCCGAGCTCCCGACCGCTTTCCAGCACGGCTTGCCGGCGCAGAGACCGCCGGCGGGAACGTTGGCGTCGAGTCGGAGGCCGGTGCTGTCGTAGAGGCAGAGCTGGAACTGCGTCGCGCCGAGCGGATTGCCGTACTCCGCGAGGGTGGTCCGCTCGCCGGCGAGCCAGAGCCACTTGAGCTGATCCTTGAACAGCGTCGAGCCGCGCTTGATGCTGAGCGAGGATTTGGCGGATCGCACCGGATGACGACAGCCTGGGAGTGGCGCCGGGCTACACGCCAGGGTGGTCTCGGTGAGGCACGTCGCGCCGCAGCCGTCGCCGTTGTCGACGTTGCCGTCGTCGCACTCCTCGCCGCAGCCGGCCTGGGTGTCGCCGTCGCCGCACGTGGTCGGGCTGAGCTGTACGCACATGCCACCGCCGTCGCACTCGTCGACGGTGCAGGGGTCGCTGTCGGCATCACAGGGCGTCTCGTTGGCGGCCAACGCGTCGGCGGGACACGCCACTCCGGCGGTGCCGCTGCACTGCTCGGCGACGTCGCACGTGCCGTTCGCGGCACGGCAGACCGTTCCCGCGGTGGTGATCACGTCGGCTGGGCACGCAGCACCAGGAATCGCGGTGCACGTCTCGTTGGGATCGCAGCTGTCACCCGAGCCCGTCCGGCAGACCGTGCTCGGATCCGCGACGACCTCGGCCGGGCAACCCTCGCCCACGACGCCGGTGCAGCGCTCGTCGGGATCGCACATGTCCCCGGAGCCGGGACGACAGATGTTGTTGAGGTGGCTGGGAGCATCGTCCACCGGGCACGTGGCGCCCGGCGTACCCGAGCAGTACTCGTGCTCGTCGCAGCCGGAGCCTGCCACCGGCGAGGCGCGACAGATGGTGCCCGATTTCCCGGGCGCGTCGTCTGCGGGACAGCCCTGTCCGGGAACGCCGGAGCACAGCTCATTCGTATCGCAGCTGTCGCCCGAGCCGATTCGGCAGACGTTGCCACCGTGGATGAACGCGTCGTCGGACGGGCAGGTCGGTGCGGCCCCCGTGCAGACCTCGTTCGTGTCGCACTGCAGGTCGGCGCCGGGGCGGCAGACCGCGCCCGCCGTCCGGAACGTGCAGCTGGACGTACAGCAGGAGCCGGCAGCCCCGTTCGATCCGCCGAGGTCGCACTGCTCGGGGCTGTCGATCTGACCGTCGCCGCAGTCCGAGTAGTAGAAGGCGAGGTCCACCTTGCTGATGTTCGAGATGCCCAAGGGCGTGTGCGTGGGATCGAAGACCGCCGGGCAGGCTTGGCCGAGGGCGAAGAACGGATCGCTCGCTTTGACGTCGACGCGGACCGAGAAGCTGGTGCTGGTGACGCGAAACAGCCGCTCGATGTCCCCGGAGGTATTGCTCGCCGGAAGTCCGCCCGCGGCTACGACCGAGGCCGTGCCGGCGGTCAGCGTCAGCACCATCTGGTTGTTCACCGACTGCGTGCCGTTGAGCTGATCGGCGACCGTCGTCGTGCTCGAGTAGGTGATCGAATTGCTGGTGCTGCTCGCGTAGTCGAACACGGCCACCGAACCGGCGGTGGGGGCGGTGCCGGTCATCGTATTGCCGTTCACGTTGAGGTTATTTCTGATGCCGAAGTAGACGTGGGTGTGAGCCGCGATGCTCACGCCAGTGCACGTCAACGTGGCGCCGCCCGTCTGGCTGGTGACGCCGGAGACGGCACAGCTGCCGCCACCCGGTAAGGCGTAGACGGGGCCCCCGGTCAGGGTGAGCGCCGACGCAGTCGAGGCGAGGCCAAGCGGGACCAGTGTCGCCAGGATCGACAAGAGGTTCCTCAGCGTGCGGGGCATACGACACTCCTTCATGGGGTTGGGGTCAGGTTGGCGAACAGCGCCAGGAAGGAGCCGTTCTTGGATACTTCGACGCCCTGCAGTCTGAGCCCGAAGAACTGCGGGATCGGGAAGCCGGAGAGGGCTCCGGCGAGCTCCGGAATGAGCGGGCGGAACACCGAGGGCAGCACCTGTTCGAGCTCGGCCTCGTTGGTGCCGAGCGGGTTGTCGATGACCGTCATGGCCGTGTCGGCTACCTCCGGCACGGAGATGGTCATGGCCAGGCCAGAGCCGTCGGCCAGGAAGTCCATGTCCAAACCGAGGCGCACGTCGAAGGCGCCGCTCAGCCAGACGGTTCCGGACCCGGGCTGAACGATGTCGACGCTGATCTGCGAGAGCCTGAGCTCGGTGAGCTCACCGCCCGGACCTGCAACGCCCGTCACGATGGGAGCCAAGGTCGGCGCGATGTCGATGCGGAGCGGAGTCTCCGGCGGCAGCTGCGCGAACTCCGGCACCAACAGCGAGAGCAGCGACGACGTGATCGGCACCGGCGGGACGCCACCGGCGCCGTCGAGGTCGATGGTGGTGAGTGAGGTCCGCATGAGGCCGCACTCGGTCTGTCCGCGCAGCAGCTGATTGAAGGCCGCGCTCGAGAAGCCGAGACCGATCCCGTACGGCGCCTGGCCGACCGGAGTCGTCGCGCCCCAGTTGGGGAAGGGCTCGGCGGGCGCATACGATGCCGTGAAATTCGGTGCGCCGGGTGGCGGCACGCACTGGCCGGGTCCGCCGCCGGTGCTCACGCTGAAGCTCGCATTCGAGCCGAACGTGATGCCGGTCGCATCCTCGACGACCTTGAAGAGCGGGGCGTCGAACATCATGCCCAGGCCCGAGCCGACGGGGCCGGTGATCGAGATCCCGGCAAGCGTCGTCTCCATCGCTTCCGCGATCGGGCTGTCCTGCGGCCCCGCGCCGTCCGGGTCGCCGATGAAGCCTTTGATCCCGTCGGTCGCGAACTGCTGGATGTCGGGGAGGAAGGCCTGGATGATGTCGCCGATGATCGGCGCGTCGCAGAGGCCGTAGGTGAACGTGTGGTTGAAGCTGGTGAAGCCCACGCCGATCGCCCCGACCAGGTTGACGTCGATGTCCCGGGGATTCGCGGCCGGTTCGAGCGAGTAGTCGCCATTCAGCGACATCTGGGTAGCGGTCAGACGGAGGCCGCAGTCCGGCACGAGGCCGCTGCCATCGATGTCGATGTCGATCCGCAGATTGCGGACGGCAATGTCGGCACCGACGGCGTTGGTCTTCGAGTCGAGTGTCAGTCCGAAACTACCGAACGAGGGAGCCGGGTTGGCAATCTTGACCTTGGCGCTCCCCCAGCAGCCGATGACGTTGATGAAGCATTCGTCCGCCAACACCGTGCCGGGCGGGATCAGGGCGGCCAGGTTGAGCTGGTCTCCCGCCATCGCCGCCACCAGGGGCTCGATCTTGTCCAGGCCCGTATCGTTCATGCGCATCGCCACGCTCTGGGGCGAGAGGGTGCCGTCGAGCACCGAGGCGCCCTTGATCACGACCAGACGATCGCGCACGTCGTCGCCGTTCGTCGTGTTCGTCAGCGTGGCCAGCACGGGATTGAAGATCGCCGGCGTGCTCAGCGACACGGTGTGCGAGAACGTCCGGGCGACGAGGTTGACCGAGCTCGCCGGAGCGCCGTTGATGGTGATGGCGGCCTGGCCGGCGCCGAGCGTCGTGTAGTGCCCGGTGATGGTGACGGAATTCGCCGTCGTGAACGTTCCGTGCGCCGGGGAGTCGATGAAGATCTCGAACGGCTGGCAGGGCACGCCGGGGAGCGTGCACAGCCACCCCGACTCGTTCCGGCAGCTCGCGTCGCAGCCGTCGCGGTTCACGACGTTGCCGTCGTCGCAGCTCTCGCCCGTATTGAGGAGGCCGTTGCCGCAGGTGGGCACACACAGACTCGGCTGGCCGTGACAGGCGTAGCCCGTTTCGCTCAGGCAGCTATCGCTGCACCCGTCGCCGGAGTCGGTGTCGCCGTCGTCGCATTCCTCGTCGGCATCGAGGTTGCCGTCACCGCAGTCGTAGGTGCAGACGCTCGGCTGCCCAAGACAGGCCCAGCCGACCTCTTGCCGGCAGAACTCACCCGAGCAGCCATCCTCGCTCGCCGTGTTGCCGTCGTCGCAGTTCTCCGCGCCGCGGACGAACCCGTCGCCGCAGATGGGGATGCAATTTCTCGGCTCCGCCTCGCACGTGAAGCCCGCCTCGATCTGACACGTGAACGAGCACCCGTCCGCACTCGTCACGTCACCGTCGTCGCAGGCCTCGGCACCGCGGATGCGGCCGTCACCACAGACGGGCGCGCAGGTGCTGGGCAGGCCGCTGCAGAGCCACCCCGGCTCGATCTTGCACAAGGCATTGCAGCCATCGCCGGCGACGCCATTGCCGTCGTCGCACGTTTCTCCCAGGTCGAAGACCTGGTTGCCGCACAGGAAGGTGCAGATGCTCGGCGCACCGGTACAGACCCATTCGTCCTCGACGCCGCAGGTGCTCGAGCACCCGTCGCCGTCGACGAGGTTGCCGTCGTCGCAGGTTTCGCCGTCGGCGATCTGGAGCGTTCCGTTGCCGCAGTTCGCCGTGCACACGCTGGGCGCGCCGCTGCACGACCAGTGATCCTCGACGAAGCACGTGCTCGAGCAGCCGTCCCCGTCGATCGCCGCGCCGTCGTCGCAGCTTTCGCCGGCTTCGAGCGTGCCGGTGCCGCAGTTCGGGGTGCAGACGCTGGGCGCGCCGCCGCAGCTCCAGCCGCCCTCGATTTTGCACGCGCCCGAGCAGCCGTCGCCGGTGGTCGCGTTGCCGTCGTCACACGATTCTTCGATCTGCTGGATGCCGTCGCCGCATTCGGGGCCGCAGGTGCCGTTCGCCCCGTTGCCGTCGTCCAGCCGGTCGCAGTCGCGGACGAGCCCGTCGGCTTCATTGAGGTACCGGCAGGCGGTGCAGGCGGCCATCCGGTCGACGCACGCGCCGAGCGCCGCCGGATCGGTGGTGCCGCACGCGGCGAAGCCAGCCGTCAACGGCGTCGTCCGGCACGAGCGTGCGATCTCCTTGGCGATCTTCACGTCGCAGTCGACCGCGATCCGGCCGAGATCGGGTTGCGCATGGTCGCCGCTGCCGAGGCAGATGTCGGTGAGCGTCGAGCTGTTGGTGACGAAACCGCTCTTCATGCCGATCCGCTGACATTTGAGGAAGGTCTGCAGCCGCGTGTCGTGGCAGGTCAGGATCGCGGCCGCGACGCGCGACTGGCAGGTCGCGTCGTCGCTGTTGGGCAGGATGCCGTGGGTCAGGTCCGGTGCCAGCACCCCGTGGACGAGATGGATCGGTGTCAGCGCGGCGGCGACGGACGCCGCATCGAACGCGCTGACGCCGAAGGCCGGCGACACCCCAGCGCACTTCGACGCGATGGCCGCGTTCCCCTTCGCGACCGCCGTGGCGAGCTTGCCGCCGCGGTTGCTGCGCATGCAGGTCTCGATGTCGATCGCCGTGGGAATTCCGGCGGCGAACTCGCGCAGGCATCGCTTCACGAGATCCGCTTGGGTGCGCCCGATCTTCCAGAGCGTCTTGTTGAAGGTCGTGATGCACGCCTGCTCTTTGGGCGGGAGGAGCTGTGCCTGTGCCGGCGGCGCAGCGATCGCGCTGACGCCCAGGACCACCAACAACGCCGCGCATGCGGCGCTACTTCCGCGAACCCCGTCGCGACCTGTCATGCCTTGCCTCCCTTGGGCCGTCCGCCACGAGACGTGACGGCCGCCATCACATCGTCACCGCTGAGCCGACGGTGGCGCTCTGGATTCGAGCGATCGCAGCTGTACCGCGGCCCGTTCACCTGGTCGCCGCTGCTCGCGAAGGCTTGAGCGATGACGTCACCCATCGTCTTTTTTGATCCTTGACCTTCCCCGTTTTGCGGCGAAGGTCCTCTAAAGGGGGGCTGTCCTTGGTTCGGCGAACTGCGGCGGGAGGCTCGCACGGGCCCGGCGGCGTCGTCAAGGAAAAAGGAGCGCCGGAGGCGACCGTAATGGCGGACGCGTGGCGCCGTTCGTCACAAGCCGATCTGGCGCGCCGCCAGGTCGCGCATGATCTCCTCGCTGCCGCCGCCGATCGCGTTGACACGGACCTCGCGGTAGATCCGCTCGACCTTGTTGCCGCGGAGATAGCCCGCGCCGCCGAGCACCTGCATTGCTTCGCGCGCGCAGAATTCCATGGTGAGCGTTGCCTGCACTTTCAGGAGCGCCAGGTCCGCGACGGGCGTCTCGCCTTGCATGACGCGCCACGCGGAGCTTTCGAGATACGCCTGCGTCGCGTTCACCTGCCGGAGCATCTCGGCGATCTTGTGGCGGATGACCTGATGGTCCGCGAGGCGCTTCCCGAACGTCTTCCGCTCCTGCGCGTACCGCGCCGCCTCGACGAGACAGGTGCGGGCGTAGGCATTGGCGCTCGCGGCCATGCCGAGCCGCTCGCCGTTGAAGTTGAGCACGATGCCGAGAAAACCCTGGTTCTCGACACCGATCAGGTTCGCGACCGGGACGCGCACCTCGTCGAAGTAGAGCGCCGCGGTGTCGGACGCCCACCACCCCATTTTCTCGAGCCGCGTCCGGGACACGCCGGGACGGTCGAGCTCGATCAGCAAGAGCGAGATGCCGCCGTAGCCCGGGCCGCCGGTGCGCACCGCCGCCGTCACGTAGTCGGCGCGGAGCCCGCCGGTGATGAACATCTTGCTGCCGCGGACGACGTAGTCGTCGCCGTCGCGCTCGGCGCGGGTCGAAAGGTTGGCGACGTCGCTGCCGGCGTCGGGCTCGCTGATGCCGAGACAGATGTGCTTCTCGCCGGCGAGCACGCCCGGGGCGATGCGGGTCTTCAGCTCGTCGGAGCCGATCGCGAGGATCGGTGGCAAGCCGATCGAGTGCACCATCAATGAGGCGAAGATTCCGCCGGCGCCGATCTGCGCCGTCTCTTCCGACGTCACGATGTGATGGAAGTGGTCGATGCCCGCCGCCGTCCCACCGTACTGCTCGGGGTAGCCGAGCCCGAGCAGACCGACCTCGGCGGCCTTCGCATAGAGCGCGAGCGGAATCTCGCCGGCGGCTTCCCAGGTTTCGACGTGAGGGGCCACTTCCTTCGCGAGCCAGCGGCGGAGCGTGTCCCGCCATTCGCGGTGACTGTCGTTGTAGAAGGGCGACGTCGGCTTGGACGAATCGAAGTCGATGACGGCGGTCTTGGTCGGCATGCGTGTCGGCTCCTGAGGTCGGTCGAGCGAAGCACCCGCCGTAGCAGGCGCGTGGCGAGCGCGCGAGGCAGGGCGGCGACGGAGCCGCGCGCGCTGCGGAATCTGGCACTGTCTCAGTTCGATTCTCGCGGCAGCGATGGGATCGGTGGCAGCCGGCGGGCGGGTCGGGGATGGCTCCTACGGTCGCCGGGTTCCCGCCACCCAGCGCATACAACTTGCTGCTGCCTCTCTGGCCTGCGCACACGCGAGCCGCGGCTCCCCAGAGCCATCCCCGACCCACCCGCCGGCTGCATCCTCATTCAATCTGACTGGAGCCGTTGGTTCGGCCGCGCGAGTCTGCGCGTCCCATCGTTCTCGTTGCGATCATCGCCGGCGGGTGGGTCAGGGAGTGTCCGGGGAGCCGCAGCTCGCGTGTGCGCAGGCCATGGGGGCAGCGGCAGGTTGTACGCGCTGGGTGGCCGCAACCCGGCGACCGTAGGAGCACTCCCTGACCCACCCGCCGGCGACACCGCCCAGCCCAGACCGCAGCATCACCGACAGACCGAGACACTACCCGCGTCGGCATGGCTCGTATTCGACTACCGCCCTTGCTAACTGACCCGGATTCCCAGGCCGGGCACGTCATCGCGCCCCCATCTCAGCAAGGAGACCTTTCATGCGCCGTCGCTTTCAAGCCGTGCTCGTCGCGGCACTCGCAGTTTCCACTGTCACCCTGACCCTCCAGGCGAACGCCGCCGAGGAGAAGAAATCAGCCGGCACCGATCCGGCGATCGCCGCCATCGACAAGCAGATCGCCGACGCGAAGATCGACAAGTCGAGCGCGGGCTGGAAGCTGCACCTGCCGAAGCCGACGCAGGCGAGCTTCACGGCCGGCAAGAAGTACATCTGGGTGCTCGACACCACCAAAGGCCCGATCGAGGTCCGGTTGTTGGCGGAATCGGCCCCGATGCACGTCACCAGCACGATCTACCTCACCAACCTCGGCTTCTATGATGGCCTCACCTTCCATCGTGTGATTCCGGGCTTCATGGCTCAGGGGGGCGATCCCGCGGGCAACGGAACCGGCGGTCCCGGCTACCAGTACGCCGGTGAGTTCGGCGGCGGGAAACACGACAAGCCCGGCATGCTGTCGATGGCGAACGCCGGACCAAACACGGACGGCAGCCAGTTCTTCCTGACCTTCGTCGCGACCAACTTTCTCGACGGCAAGCACACCGTGTTCGGCGAGACGGTGAAAGGCACGGAAACCCTGAAGGCGCTCGAGGGCGCCGGTTCGCCGAGCGGCAAGACCTCGGAGAAGCTCGAGATCAAGAAGGCAACCATCCGCGTCGAATAGCTCGACCAGTTCCCTGTTCGGTTCGGTTCGCGCCGTCGTCAATCGGCGCGAACCGAGCTGACTGGGCGCTACCGGGAAATCTGGCCGACGGGTGCTGCGGCAAAAAAAAGCCTCGGTGGTCCGAGGCTCATAAAGTGGTCCCAGAGGGAATCGAACCCTCGTTTGCGACGTGAGAGGCCGCCGTCCTAACCGCTAGACGATGGGACCGTGGTGGTGCCTGCCGAGGTGGTGCGGGTGAGTCTTGTGAGCTGAGGAGGAAGGACTCGAACCTTCAGTGCCCTGATCCAGAGTCAGGTGCCTTACCAATTAGGCGACTCCTCATCGAAGATCCGCCTGTATCTATAGATACGGGTCGGGGTGGTCAAGAAATGCGCCCCAGGGCGGCATCGAGCCGGGTGACGGTGCGATCGCGGCCGAGAACCTCGAGGACCTCGAAGATGCCGGGGCTGGCGGTGCTGCCCGTGACGGCGATCCGGACGGGCTGCGCGATCTTGCCGAGCTTGAGCTCGTGCTGCGCGAGGACCTCGTTGAACGCGGCGGTGATGCTCTCGACGGTCCACGCTGTGAGCGCGGCGCAGGCCTCGCGCACGGATCGCAATGGCTCGGCAACGGCCGCGGTCAGGAACTTCGCGGCTGCGGCTTCGTCGAGCGTAATGTCGTCGGTGAAATAATACCGGCCGTTCTGGACGAGCTCGACCATCGTCTGCGCGCGCTCTTGCAGCGTGACGAGCGCCTTCGCGAGCCACGCGTCGTCCCCCGGGACCGCAAAGCCCGCCGCCGCGAGGTAGGGCCGCGCCGCGTGCACCAACGCCTCCGGCGTCAGCGTCTTTTGATGGCTCCAGTTCACCCAGCGCATCTTCTCGAGATCGAACACGCCCGCCGACTTGCCGATCGCTTCGACGTTGAACGCCGCGATCAGCTCGTCGCGCGTGAAGACTTCCTGATCGCCGTGCGACCAGCCGAGACGTGCGAGATAGTTGACGAGGCCCGCGGGCAAGAAGCCGAGGTCGCGATACGCGGTGACGGACATCGCGCCGTGCCGTTTGCTGAGACGCGACTTGTCGGGGCCGAGGATCAGCGGCACGTGGCCGAACGCGGGCAAGCCGTAGCCGAGCGCCTGATAGAGCAGAATCTGGCGCGGCGTGTTCGCGAGGTGATCGTCGCCACGGATGACGTGCGAGACGCGCATCTCAGCATCGTCGACGACGACGCAGAAGTTGTAGGTCGGCGTCCCGTCAGTGCGGAGAATGATGAGGTCGTCGAGCTCGGCGTTCTGGAAGACGACGCGACCTTTGACGAGATCGTCGACGACGGTCTCGCCGTCCTTCGCTCCGCGAAAGCGGACGGTGTGCGGGCGATCGCCGGTGCCTGGCGTCGGTACGAGGTCGCGACACGTGCCGTCGTAGACGGGCTTCTTGCCGGTGGCGAGCGCCGCGGCGCGCTTCGCCTCGAGCTCGGGCGCGCTGCAGTAGCACGGGTAGGCGCGACCTTCGCGCAGCAGGCGTTCGGCCTCGGCCACGTACACGGCGGTGCGCTTGCTCTGGAAGAACGGGCCCTCGTCCCACGCGATCTCGAGCCATGCGAGACTCTCGATGATGGCGGCGATCGAAGCGTCAGTTGACCTCTCGCGATCGGTATCCTCGACGCGTAGGATGAACGTGCCGCCATGGCGGCGGGCGTAGAGGAAATTGAAGAGCGCGGTGCGAGCTCCGCCGATGTGGAGGTAGCCGCTCGGGCTCGGGGCGAAGCGGGTGCGGGGAGTGGGGGAAGTCGTCACAGTGTCAATTTTGTCGCACGGGGGTCATTGCCTCGCCGGTCGGAAGCGGATGACGCCAGCGCCGCAAAAATCCAGCTCATCCAGCGATCTCGCGGTTTTGACAAGCGCAGAGGGGCGCGTCTATAGCCTGTATCCACCCTCACGGCTAGCGGCATAGCTCTTGCTGCCCTTCAGTCCTGCACCCAGGACGCCGATGAGTGCGTACGCTCGATGCGGCCGCATCGCAGCGAGAGCGAAGTAGGCGCGTCGGGGCGCGCCAACAGGAAAGGCACGAATCATGACTCGTAAGAAGATTTTGGTCGTTGAGGACAACGAGGACAATCGACGGATTCTCGTCTACCGCCTTCGCAAGATCGGTGATTTCGAAATCTTCGAGGCCCAGAACGGTCTCGAGGCGATCGAGATGACCGAGAAGAACTCTCCGGACCTCATCTTCATGGATCTCAAGATGCCGGTCATGGACGGGTGGGAAGCCACCAAACGCATCCGTCTCACGACCGGTGGCCGTCGCGTCGCGATCATCGCGCTCACCGCGCAGGCGATGGCGGGCGACGAGCAGAAGGCGCTCGCGATCGGGTGCGACGACTATCTGGCCAAGCCGGTGGTCGCCCCCGAGATCGTGCGCGAGAAGGTCGAACGTCTCTTGAAGAAGTATGCCGGCCCGACACTGGTGGCCGTGCAGTAGCTCCAGACTCGAGTTTCCCCGACGCCCCACGACACGTCAGGGAAGTAGTGCCGTCGTCCGCGTTCGCGCGGATGGGTCAAACGCCTCGGAGCCATGCTCCGGGGCGTTTCTGTTTTTGCCCGCCGGAGTGCAGTAGAGCCGGCGCGTGGCGATGACGATCCGACTCGGGCTGGGCTGCGTGCTGGTGCTCGTTGCGTCGTCGGTCTGCGCGGCCACCGCGACGCCGACGACAATGGCGACGCCAGTGCCCGAGCCAACCGTCCCGTTCGGGCGCGTCGTGTATCGTGCGGGACGCGTCGCGGGCTTCGAGAGCCTCGGCGTCACGATGATCGCGTGTCGGCATCGCGATCCCGAGCCGCGGCGTTTCACGGTGCAGTTTTTCGATCCGAAGGGACGACCGGTCTCGATGTTCGGTGTCGGGCGCGTCACGCCGCCGCTCCCCGCCGGCAAGAAGGTCGTGTTCGTGACCGACGGGATGTACTTTGCACGTCGCCCCGACGTCGCGAACGTTGCGCTCGGTCACCTGCCGATGGGGACGGCACGCGTCGTGTCGGACGCCGCGATCGTGCATTGCATCGGCAAGATCCGGTTCGATGCGGGGGCGCGGAGCCCGAGTTGGCGCGACGAAATCGGGCTGGTGCGCGCCGGGGCACCGTTTCCCTCGTTGCCGCCGCAGTGGAGTCTCTCGCCGCACGTACCGCGTCGACGCTGACCACCGCCGGGTCCGTTGTGTCTCGGTTTGTTCGTGAGGCCTCTGCCTGTGTTGAGCGGTGTCGCTGGTGGGTGGGTCAGGGTGTGCTCCTACGGTCGCCGGGTTTCCGCCACCCAGCGCATACAACCCGCCCGCTGCCGCTCTGGCCTGCGCACACGCGAGCTGCGGCTCCCCGGAGCATCCCCTGACCCACCCACCGGCGAGGCCTCACAACAAGAACGATCGGGCACGCAGACTCGGATTGGGAACCAAAGGCCCCAATCAAACTGAGTGATGATGCAGCAGGCGGGCGGGTTGGAGCTGGCTCCGGGGAGCGCCAGCTCGCGTGTGCGCAGGCCATGGCGGCAGCGGCAGGTTGTACGCGCTGGGTGTCAGCGACTGCGCGACCGTAGGAGCCAGCTCCGATCCGCCCGCCTGCTGCCACCAGATCCGTCGCCTTGGTTGCCCGCTGAAAGGGAAGCTCGTACGGTGCGGCCCGCCATGAGTGACCCCCTCGTCGACGGCGATCCGTGGTCTGCGTTCTGCGCCGCGCTCGCCCGCGCCGGCGCGCAGATCGTCCGACCGGACGCTCCTGCCGATCCACTGACGCGCGCCGAAGGCTATCGCTACCTCGCGCGCCTCACGCGCGGTGCGCTCGAATCGTGCCTCGAGTTCGCTGATCCCGAAGCGCCCGGGTTCTACAGCCTGTCGCACGAGACGTTGAAGATCGGGGCCGACAACCCCGACAACTTCTACCAGAACGCGAGCCTCGATGGCCGCCTCACCTACGCGATCAGTGGCACGCGTGGCACCGTGCACTACTTGGCGTTCAGCACCAAGGCCGGCGACTACGGATCGACCGGTGGTCTCGCGCCGACGGGGTTCATCGACAGCACCAAGCTCGCCATCGGCCCCGACGGCCGCTTCACGCTGATCGTGAGCGCCACGCCGCACGATGACAACTGGCTGCCGATGACGGAAGCGACGTCGATGCTGATCGTGCGCCAGACCTTTCTCGATCGGACGAAGGAGCGCCGCGCCGAGCTCACGATCGCCCGTCATCCCACGCCCGTGGCGCCACGGCCGCTCGATCCGGCCACCGTCGCCAAGCGCCTGGCCAACGCGGCGCGCTTCGTCGAGGGCACCGCGCGCGTCTTCGCCGATTGGGCCAGTGGCTTCGCCGCGCATCCCAACACGCTGCCGCGCCAGGATCAGCAGCGCTATCTCGCCGCCGGCGGCGATCCGACGATTCACTACTTCCACGGGTACTACCGGCTCGCGGCCGACGAGGCCCTGGTCGTGGAAGTCCCGCGCATTCCGCCGTGCGAGAGCTGGAATCTCCAGATCAACAATCACTGGATGGAGTCGATCGACTATCGCTACCACCGTGCCCACGTGAACAAGCACACGGCGAGCTATGGTCCCGACGGCCGCTGCACGATCGTGATCGCGCCGCGCGACCCCGGTCGTCCGAATTGGCTCGACACGTCCGGACACGCGGAAGGCACGATGTGCTTTCGCTGGATCGGCGCGAGCGAGATCGTCGATCCGATCACGCGGGTCGTCCCGCTCTAGGAGGAACCGAGATCGCGATGGAGATGCAGACGAATCTGGACGAGCCGTCGATTCTGGCGGAGGCACGGGCCAAAGCCCGACTCGACGATTTCGGCGATGAGTCGTTTCGCGAGCCGCTGCGCGTGCTGCTCGCGGCGCTCGACCGTGAGGCCAATCTCGTCGATTTCGGTCGCGCGGCGCAGCGCGGGCGGATCGTCGATCTATTGGTGAATCGGCTCCGCGCCGAAGAGCAGTTCCGGCGGCACCCGGAGATCCTCGACGAGGCGATCGGCGCGCCGATCGTGATCGTCGGGTTGCCGCGTACGGGCACCACGCTCCTCCATCGCACGCTGGCGCAGGATCCACGCCTCTTCTCGGCCCGCTGGTTCGAGTGCCGCTATCCCGCGCCGTTTCCCGAGGGCGCGCTCGGTGCCGACGATCCGCGCATTCCGCAGGCCAAAGCGGAGGTGCAAGCGATGCTCGATGGCTCGCCCGCGCTCGCGGCGATCCATCCGATGGATGCGATGGCGGCCGACGAGGAGATTCTGCTCCTCGAGCACTCGTTCCTCAGCACCGTGCCCGAGTCGGGGGCGAACGTGCCGTCGTATGGGGCGTGGCTCGACGCGCACGATCAGACGCCGGCGTACCGGTATCTGCGCAAGCTGCTGCAGCTGCTGCAATGGCAGAAGAAACAAGCCGGGCAGCAGGCCGAGCGCTGGGTGTTGAAGACGCCGCACCACCTCGGCCTCGCGGACGTCGTGCTCGAGGTGTTTCCCGGGGCGCTGATCGTCCAGACCCATCGCGATCCGCTCGACTCGATTCCGTCGCTCGCGAGCATGATCACGGCGCTCTGGGTGCTCGTCGCCGAGAAGGTCGATCCGAAAGAGGTCGCGCGGCAGTGGAGCGGCAAGATGGCCGCGGCGCTGCGGCGCTGCCTCGAAGTGCGCGACCGCCACCCCGATCGCTTCGTCGACGTCTGGTTTCTCGACGCCGTCCAGGATCCGGTCGGGCAGGCGCGGCGCATCTACGAGGTCGCCGGGCTCGCGTTCACGCCCGACGTCGAGCAGCGGATGCGCGCGTTCATGGCGACCAATCCGCGCGAGGGGCGGCCGCCGCATCAGTACACGCTCGAGGAGTTCGGCCTGACGGCCGAGGGGATCGCGCGCGACTTCGCGGGCTATCGCGCGCGGTTCATTCTGAACCGCTAGGGTCCGCGGGATTCTGAACCGCTGACGCGCGCTACCACAGGAGCCAGTGGCCGGTCGCCAGCACGTACGCGGCGATCATCGCGTTGGTGATCGCGTGTGCGCTGATGGCGTCGCCGAGCTCGCCGCGGCGATAGAGCAGGAGCGCGTAGCACATGCCGGCGAGCGTGCCTGCGAACCAACGGCCGTGCATCACGCCGAACAGGACCGACGTCACGACGAACGCCGTCCACGTGAAGGTCCGGAGCGATACGCGGTCGAACTCGGCATCGACGAGGCGCCGTCCGAGGTACCCACGGAACGCCAGCTCCTCCGCGATCGGGACCGTCACCACCGAGCCGACGACGCGCGCCGTCAGCCAGAGGCCGAGCATGGCCGGTGACAGCGCGTGGAGCGCGTCGGCGAAGGCCGCTTGCTTGGTGGGATCGGGACTCGGCTCGAGCGCCATCCAGAGGACGAACACGAGCACGCCCACGCCCACCGCTTCCCAGGAGCACGTCCAGCGGATGTCGCGGTAGACGCGCCGAAAGTAGACCAGGGCCGCACCCGCCGCCAAAACGCGAACGGGATAGTAGGTGTCGAAGATGCTCCCGGTCGACGCCGCGCCTGCCACCATCTGGGTGGCGACGATCGCGAGGAACGGCACCAAGAACGCCGCCGTCATGTTGTGGCCGTCGGCGACCTGCGCCCCCGTGAGCGGCTCCTTCGTGAAGAACGCGGAACGGCGAGCGCCGTAAACGAGCCCGAGCGCGACCCCCGAGAACAGCAGCGATCCGCTGTACGAGTGGAACCCGCCCATCGCGATGTCCTCGGACACCCACGTGCCGATCATGATGAGGATCGTCAGGCGGAGCGCGTTCGCCGTCCAGACGACGAGCGTGCCGATCGGGATCAGCAGGAGCGCGCGCGGGAAGCGCAGCTGATCGCGAAACATCACGAGGTACGCGCTCAGGAACACCCAGATGAGCCCGATGCCTTCGTAGCCGGCGCACTCGCTGAGAATCCGCACCCCGAAGCGCTCGGTTCCGACCATCAGCTCCTCCGGGACGAAGACCGCGTCGGAGACGATGAGGCTCACCATGCCGGCGACGACGTTCATCGTCGCGTGCCGGAGCGGATCCCAGAAGCCTTCCGTGATGAGACCGGCACCCCATGCCATCGCCCCGACGACGGCGCCGACGAGCAGGAGCCCGCGGGCACGCCACGCGACGAGACCGATCACCTTGGGGTCGGTGAGACTCGCCAACCAGAACAAAGCCACCGCCGCGGCCGCGGCGAACCAGAGCGCCGCCCACACCGGTCGGAAGGCCGACGTCGCGAAGCCGCCTTCGAGAATGTACGCCGTGATGCAGGCGAAGACCGTGAAGCTCGCGAGGTGCGCGAGCAGGTATGGCCAGGCGCGATGTGGCGCCATGATCTCGGCCGACATGCGGCGCAGCTCACCGCGCAGACGGTCGCCGCCGAGCATGACGCCCGCCGTCGACATCGCGATCGCGAGCGGCGGCAGGACGATCTTCCAACGCCAGAGCGTGTCGGCCCACCACATCTGGCCCGTCGCTTCGAGCGATTCCGTGGAAAACCGCACCATCAATAGCGCGAGCTCGCCGACCGCGAGCGCAATCAAGCCGATGAGGCGGGCGAAAGGCATGCGTCGAGGACGCAGCCTACCGTCGATTGTCAGTGAGTGGGAGATACGAAAACCCGGGTTGCGGACGAGGGTGGGAGGGCGAGGGGAGGAGGGACGGGCGGCGCAAGCGTCCGCAGAGTGCGTGCGCCGCCCGTTTGCTGATTGAGCTGGTCGGCTTAGCGCCGTCGCAGCTTGTCGCCGAGGACGGCCAGGCCACCCATCGCGAGGGCAATCGCGCTGCTGAGGGTGCTGGGATCGACTTCGGGTGCGCCGCCGCTTGGCCTTTTGAACCATGCGTCGGCTGTGTCCGGCATCGCGGCCGAGGCGAGAATGAAAGCTACGGCGATCGCGATGGGGCTGAGAAGCTGAGTACGTCTCGACATGTGGCCTCCGGTGCAGGAATTGAGCATCGCCGCGGACCGCGCGGGGCCGTCCGGGAGCTGGGCTCGTCTAGAGCTAGATGACGCACTGCCACAGCAACGTGCGTACCGGAGGTCGAGTTCAATCGCATCATGGGTTTAGGCGAATTCGAAAAAGGCGGGATTGCGAGTCTTGGCAGCCGTGCATGCTTGCTCAATGACTCGCCAAGGCAAGTTATCAAGCAAAGTATTTCGAGCGTGGCGTACGGCACCGGAGGGAGCGTACGCCACGCTCGAGCATGGGATGGGGCGAGGTGAAGCGCGGACTAGCGGCGGAAGCGGTCGGCCACCATCGCGCTGCCACCCATCACGAGGGCGATTGCGCTGCCGATGGACGACGGGTCGATCTCGGGTGCGCTGCCACCGCCGCCCGGGGGGTCGAAGAGACCGAGGAGCGCGTGAGTCGATTTGACGTCCAGGACGGTGAGAGCGAGGGCCGCGAGGCCAACGAAGGGGATGAGCTTCTTCATGTTCAGTTCCTCCAAGTGGGTTTGATCTTTCTCGTCGTTCGCGTCGTCGGCGCCGGCGATTGAAACGACGTTGGGAGGGTACAGAGCATCCCCGGCGCCGGCCCTAAGCGGCTGATTTGATTGCTGATTGAGAAAATGTTGTTTTGCCAGCTCCCTGCGAGCCGACACCGCTGCATGGCGTTACATAATTCCTGCCGTCTTTCGTTATGACGCCTCCGCGGGGAGGGGAGATGGGCCTCCCTAATGTCGAACGAAACCCGCACCGCGTGGATCGGGACACTATGGAACCGGTCGACGACAAACGTGCACGCACTTGCTCGGCTCACGGCTCGTCGGTATCTCGCGACCATGATTCTCGCCGACAAAATCGTGATCGTCTCCGGTATTGGTCCCGGACTCGGCATCGAGCTCGCGACGCTCGCCGCCGCCGAAGGTGCGGGTGGTGTCGCGATCGCCGCGCGGACCGGGGCGAAGCTCGACCACGCCGAAGCGGCGATCCGCGCCCGCGGTCTCGCGACGCGCGTGCTCAAGGTGCCGACCGACGTCCGTGACCAGTCGCAATGCGAGCGCCTCGTCGCGGCGACCGTCGAGGCATTCGGCCGCGTCGACGCGCTCGTCAACAGCGCCTACGTTCCCGGGAAATTCGAGCCGATGGAGCACGCCGACCTCGCCGACTGGCGCACGACCCTCGACGTGAATCTCTTCGGGACCATGCAGCTCACGCAAGCGGTGATCCCGGTGATGAAGCGCCAAGGCGGGGGCGCGATCGTCATGATCAACAGCATGGTGACGCGGAAGCCGATGCCCTACCAGGGAGGCTATGCAGTTTCGAAGTCGGCGCTGACGACGGCGACCGCGCAACTCGCGCTCGAGCTCGGCGCGTACCAGATCCGTGTGAACTCCTGTTACATGGGTTGGATGTGGGGTCCGCCGGTCGAAGGCTATTTGACCGCGGCGGCGCAGCAGCAGGGCACGACCGTCGCCGCGCTTGCGGCCGACATCGCGAAGCGCATTCCGCTCGGCCGCATTCCCGACGACGCCGAGTGCGCGAAGGCCGCGCTCTTCTTGATCTCGGATTATGCCGGCGCGGTCACGGGCGCCGCGCTCGACGTGAACGGCGGCGAGTTCTTGCCGCGCTAGGTGTAGCGGCTCGCGACGTTACGAGGGCAGCGCCGGCGCGAGGCCGAGCTGCCGGAGGATCGTCGCCGAGTCGAAGTAGACGCGCTCGCAGACGATGCGGTCGCCGTCGAAGAGAAAGAACGCCGTCGTCCGACAGCGGAAGTCCTTGCCCGTCGGCGGGATGATGCCGCGCAGCGTACCCAGATGCGTGCCGAGCAGGTCGAACTCGATGATGACGGCGTCATCGGCGTGGTACAGCGCGATCAGCTCGTTCCGTTGGTCCGGAAACGCCGCGCGCGACGCCGCGAAGTAGGCGCGGACTTCCGCCTCACCATCGTACACCTCGCCGGTCGGGATGATCTCGTAGCGCGGGTGCTTGAAGGTCCCGATCGTCGCGTCGAAGTCGTGGCGATTCTCGGATGCCATGTGCTCACGCACCACCGCCTCGCGGCGGCTACGCAGATCGTCTCGCGTCTCGGTCATGCCCGAGCAGCTAGCGCGGAAATTCCGCCGTCACAATCGCGCCCGGCAGTTGCCCCCTCCGCCCGGAATGCATAGAGTCTCGCCTCCGCGGGCCGTTAGCTCAGGTGGTTAGAGCAGCTGCCTTTTAAGCAGCGGGTCGTTGGTTCGAGTCCAACACGGCCCATTGGTCGTAAGCGCGCGGAGTTCCTGCGGCACGATTCCGACCAGGGCGTCGGAATTCGCTGCCGCAGGCTCAAAGTCACCACCAAAGTCACCACCCCCCGTGGTGACTGTACCGACGGTATACGGATCGTCGAGGCTGTCGATCGCCGCTTTGTCGCCCTTCGGGAGCCACTTCCCGTAGGTGTCGACCGTCATCGTGATGCTCTTGTGGCCGAGCTGCGCCTGTACGTAGGCCGGCGACTTGCCCTCGGCGAGGAGGATCGAGGCGAACGAGTGGCGGAGGCCGTGCGGGGTGAAGTGGGCTGGGAGCGCCGCGTGCTTCACGATCCGCGCAAAGGCCCGGCGGGCATTGTGGGGATCGCGCGGACCGCCCGTGCGCTCGGGGAAGAGCCACAGCCGATCATCGGCCATCGCCCCGCGCGTGAGGGCGGCCGTCCGGACTTCGAGCGCCTGTACGCGGAGCGCTTCGGCAAGTTGCTGGGACATGTCGACCACGCGGCGCTCGCCCGTCTTCGGCAGGTCGACGCGGCGGCCGTTGTCGGCGAGGGCGCGGGCGATCGTGATCTCGCGCTGTCGGAAATCCAGATCGCCGTCGTCGTGGAGGCCGATTTGGAGGGCGAGGCTCTCGCCGAGCCGGAGGCCCGTGCGCGCCACGGTCAGCCAGAACGGAAACCAGCGCGGCTCGCGCGCACGGGCGACGCTGAGGAACGCGATCAGTTGGGCGCGTGTCAGGGCCTTCGACTTCACGGCCTCCTGACGCGCCGTTCGCGACGCGCTCAGACCCAGAGCCCGGCCGAGCTTGGCGATGGGGTTCCCAAGGATTACCTCGTCGTCCACCGCCGCCGACAGCATCGCGCGGAGCGTGCGGTACAGGATGCTCACCGTGCCGGGTCCGAGTCCGGCGCGCAGCTTGTCGAGGAGAAACCGCTTCACATCGGCGCGGCCGAGATCGCGGACGGGGATGGTCCCGAGATGCGGCTCGATGTGCAACCGCAGCATGTCGTCGTAGTGCTCGAGCGTGCGTGGCTTCCGCTCGCCGGCGAGGACCAGCGCCTCCACCTCGTCGAGCCAGTGCTGGGCGTAGGCTGCGACCGTGATCTTCGGGTGCACGACCGGGCGACGCTTCTGCCGGGCTTCCGGAATGGTCTTGGCGAGGTAGGCGTCGGCGGCTTCACGCGCCTCGTTCCCCGTCCCGAAGAACTTGACGTGTTGGGTCCGCAGGCCGTCGCGCCACGCAACCGCCCACTGCCCACGCCGTTTGACCACACTCGCCATGACTACGCTGTCCGCTTACGCTTCTTCGCTCGGGCCGACGCGATGGTTCCCGAGGGACTGAGGAGCTTGTCGACGCGGGCGGCGAGGTCGGGGGATGCTCGCCTCTGGATCTCCGTCAGAACCTGAACGAAGCGGGCGACCAGCGGGGCGATCGGCCGTTCGTTCCGCTCCCACCGCGCCACCGAAGTTACGGTGACGCCGAGGCGCTTCCCGAGCTTCGCCTGACTCAGCTTGAGCTTCATACGACGAAGGCGTCGGAGTTCGTCGCCGGTCACGGGAGTGCGTGTACTCCCGGTACATGGATTGAGCAAGGTCTCGTTTGCGATGTTGCGCGACGAACGCCCGGTAGTCTCCCCACCGCACCCGCCGATATTTGCCAGGCAGCCGTGTACCTACTATCTCGCCCCGGGCCACGAGCGTTGCGACGTATTCGGGCGTCGGGCGTTTCACGTCGGACAGGAAGGGCGGATCGCTCCCCGTGAGCAGGTCGGCCACTTGCTGGTACGAGAGGAGGGTGTCGTCATCGACGCGCGGCGCGTCGAGATCTAGGGAGCTGAATTTCTCGAGAATCTTGCGAGCGATGTGCTCGACGAGGGTCTCCATCAGCCGATCGAGCCCGAGCGCTTCATCCGAGTTCGATTTCGCCCGAGGATCGAGGGCGAGGTGGTGACCTGCCCCCTGGAAACTGAGCCGGCGATTATGGGAGTCCTCCCCGAGGAGGACCCATGCGGAAGAGTCGATTCACGGAGGAGCAGATCATCGGCGTACTGCGCGAAGTGGACGCAGGCGCGAAGATCCGCGACGTCATTCGCCGGCACGGCATCAGCGAGCAGACGTACCATCGCTGGAAGGGCAAGTACGGCGGGCTCGATATCAGCGAAGCGCGGCGGCTGAAAACGCTCGAGGACGAGAATCGGCGGCTGAAGCATCTGGTCGCCGATCTCACGCTCGACAATCAGGCGTTGAAAGCGCTGAACGGAAAAAATGTATGGTCCGCCCCCGCCGCGCAAGCGCGGTCAGCCGATGCGCGATACCGCTTGCACAAATGTATCCGGCCTCGAGTTGGGGCCGAGAAAGCCCCGGGCCATGATGGGAATCCGCGCGCGCCGGTCCTCAAAAATGGTCCGGCTTCGAGAGCCGCATTTTTGGTCAGGGTCTCCGGCGCGCCGCCTGTGCGGTTCGTTCATCTCGCTGATCGCGTCTCGCAAGCGCATGGGGAGGAAGTTTCGGGCCTATGTGGTGGTCACTGGGGCCGGCCGATACGCATCGCCGTGAGCGAGGACCGCCCACGTGATTCGCGCGAGCTTGTTGGCCAACGCCACGATGGCGACGTTACGATGGACACGGGTTTGCAACCGCGCCAGCCAGTCGCCGAAGCGATGGCGATCACGCCGCGCGGATCGACAGACGGACTGCGCGCCGAGGACAAAGAGCCGTCGGAGGTAGCGATTCCCGCGCTTGCTGATACCCAGTAGGCGCGGTTTGCCGCCGGTCGAGTGTTGACGCGGCACCAGCCCGAGCCAGGCGGCGAAGTCGCGACCCTTCGCGAACGCACGGCCGGATCCGATCGCCGCGACGACCGCCGTCGCGACCAGGGTCCCGACCCCCGGCACCTCGAGGAGCCGACGGCACGCCGGATCCTTCTTCGCGACGCCGTTGAGTTCTCGCGTCACCGCGTCGATCTCGGTGTCGAGGTGCAACCATTGGCTGAAGAGTCGCTGCAAGAGCGCGCGCATCAGCCCCGAGAGGGACAGGGTCTCATCGGCGAGCATGGTGGGGAGCTCGCGCTTGAGCACCAGCCGCCCGGGCCGCAGCGGGAATCCCTGCTCCAAGAGAAACGCGCGGGTCTGATTGATCAAGGCGGTGCGCTCCGCGACCAGCCGGGTGCGCACGCGATGGAGCGCCTGGAGATCGAGCTGCGCGGTCGTCTTCACCGGGACGAAGCGCATCGTGCCGCGCCCGACCGCCTCCGCAATGGCCTCCGCATCACGAAAATCGTTCTTGTTCGCTTTCACGTACGGCCGCACGTACTGCGGCGGCAGCAACCGGACCCGGTGGCCTTGCGCTTCCAAGCTCCGCGCCAGATGATGCGCGCCCGGACAGGCTTCGAGCCCGATCAGGCACGCCGGAATGTTGGCCGTCGCGAGTGGGAGCTGCGCGCGGGTTAGTTTCCGCTGCATCACGAGGCGCCCGCGGGGCCCCATCCCGACGAGGTGGAAGACATTCTTCCCAATGTCGATCCCGATGGTCGTGAGTTCCATGAACAGCCCTCCTTTTCGGTTAGACGAGCACGACATCACGTCCCCGCACAAAGGGGGCGGACCATCCCATTAATGGTGACGCCGGTAGTCAGACGTGCGGCCGTGGAGTGGCTGGGGACGGAGCTGCGTCTCAGCGAGCGCCGCGCGTGTCGAGTGGTGGGGATGGCGCGGTCGTCGGCGCGCTACGCGAGCACGCGGGTCGTCGACGAGACGCTCCGCGAGCGGCTGCGGACACACGCCGCGCAGCGTCCTCGCTTCGGCTACCGGCGGCTCCACGTGCTCTTGCAGCGCGACGGCCACGCCCTCAATCACAAGAAGCTCTACCGCCTGTACCGCGCGGAGGGCCTGATGGTGCGCCGGCGGCGGCGCAAGCGCCTTGCCGGCATGCCCCGCGTTCCGTTGCCGTGTCCGACGCGACCCCTCGAACGCTGGAGCCTCGACTTCGTCAGTGACACCTTGGCCTCCGGCCGCTCCTTCCGCATGCTCACGATCGTCGACGACGTCAGCAAGCTCTGTCCGGCGATCATCGTCGACACGGCCTTGCCGTCCACCCGCATCACCCGCGAGCTCGATCCTCGGTGGACACCCAAAACCGGCCAATGATGGACACCTGAAAACCGGCCAACGGTAGCGCGCCCAGACATTGAGCGGGCGGGGATCGCGTGATCCCTGCCGGGATGGGCAATGTCTTGAGCG